>Ga0209343_10000934_pt1 | contig 40388 bp, 42 predicted proteins | sample RifCSPlowO2_02_FD_184026 | JGI IMG/M metagenome (GOLD analysis project Ga0209343, IMG submission 184026) | Groundwater microbial communities from Rifle, Colorado - Rifle CSP2_plank lowO2_0.2 (SPAdes) (version 2) | ecosystem: Environmental > Aquatic > Deep subsurface > Groundwater | place...
CAGATATCATCTTTAAACCAACAACTGATTGACCGGACTAAAATGCTTTGGGGAGTTAAAGGATACTTAACTGATTTATCCTTGCCGGATAAGTTAATTATTGACCGTTATCATGATCTGTGGCAGGTTGAGAAATCTTTCCGCATGGCTAAATCTGACCTGTTAATGCGTCCTGTCTATCATTTTAAAAAAGAAGCTATTGAAGCTCATATCCTAATCTGTGTGATGTCCTTAGCAGTAGCTAAGTTCATGGAGTTAAAAACAAAGAAATCAATCAGGGTTTTAATGGAAACCCTTAAAAGGATTACTGATGCTAGAGTTTTTAATCCGGCCACTGGTGAAGAAGCACAATGGAGAGTAGAAATTCCAGAAGACGTTAAGATATTACTGCAGGCTATTGGAGTTACGTACTAATTACCAGAAGTCAGGAAAAATGTTAAAAGATAGGTTTTACATTGAAATACTTTGTTATGCCCGAGAATATTATCAAGCGTCTCACAAATTATTTATCTCTAAAGAATTATTTGATAGAGTTCAGAAACAAGTTGAAAAAATAGAACGACCAAGAATAAAAGGCCATGATTTTGCTTTTAGCGGGCTAACAAAGTGTGGAGAATTAAGAAATAACAGAGGAAATTACCAAAATTCAGATAAACGGTTCGAGTTGGCTCGAACTTCTTTTTAACCAATCGGCGACTTGTGCCGGAATTTAATCGGGGCTTCGCAGAGCTCTGGCTGACCCCATCCGCGCAGAGCCAACCTTTGGACTCTTTTGGGATTTCCAATTCAGTGATCAGCTTAGTATCTTAAACAGACTGACCAAGTTCTTTGAATTATTCCTGTCTGACGGCCTAAACTCAGAGTTTGCTTACGTTTTTCTTTAGAAAAAGGCAAGCTCTGCTTATACATTTGGCCTAAAAAATGCATAGCAAAGTACAATAGCTACTTCTCTTTTAAGACATAATAAGTTGCTTTGCCTTTAGCTTTTCTACTGATTAACCCCAAATCTATTAATTTCTTAAAATCCAATGCTCGTGTTGCTTTTGCCCGGTCAACTAGTTTCGCATAATCACGGTCAGAAATAAATCCTTTTTCCTTGATAAATTCCAGTATCTTTAGATGATAGGGTTGTAAGTTAGTTTCTGGGCTTATACCAATTTCTGGTAGCATCTTTTGAACTCTTAAAAGTTCATCAATAATTCCTTCTGTAAAGTATTCCAGCCAAGGGGTAAAATCAATTTTGTCTACTAACTCATAATAATTTCCAGACTCGCCAACTGTTTGAAAATACCTTGTAACATTTTTGTTATAGTAATTCTCAAAACTGAAAAGGTTAAAAGTGTTCAGTCCCATTTCAGCAAGTAATACTTTCGTAGCAAGACGGGTTGTTCTGCCGTTTCCATCCATAAAAGGATGAATTATTACCATTTGTTTATGAAAAATACCAGCTAAAATAAGCGGGTCAATTTCGTTTCGGTTGCTATTTACAAACTCTATTAGATCATCTATAAATTCCCTTACATCTTTTACATCAGGAGGTAAATATATAACTTTTCTGGTTCTCGGATCGTTTACAATTACCCCTTTTCCTCGCAATTTTCCAGATTCAAATTTAGGCAATAGTCCTTCAGTAATTTGTTTTTGAATTTTTAATATTAAATCAAGAGATAATTTTACTTGCGCTTTCTCAAGTTTTTCATTTAAATGCTGGAGTGCTTGATTATAATTTAAAACTTCTTTCTCGCTATCTCTGATGTGAGCAGGTTTAGATTTGAGAATTTGTTTAACTTCTGTTAGGGGAAGAGGATTGCCTTCAATACTGGTTGAAGCATAAGTAGAAACAGCTCTTGCAGTCTTTTCAAGTTCTACCAAGACAACATGAGGAAACCGCCTATTATTTAACTCATTTACTAAAGTATTAATGCTCTTAATATTTGCCAGGAGACGATCTGTAATTGTGTAGCGAGGATTCAACATATAGACGTATTAGCTCTCGCCAAAAAGAATTTGGCTTCGCTGAGTAATTCTCCCTATAGTCGAATTATAGACGAATATTAGACGATTTACAAGGAGTAAAATTTCGATCTTTATAGCCTAGATGAATCATCAAACCCGATGTCAACATTCGTTCTCTAATAAGGCTATAGTCCTGAGCTTGCCGAAGGATACTTTCACCCCTCCAAAGGCGGGCAGGCACAAGGATCATTCGGTAGGGATATTATACAAAATTTTTTAGATTTTAAACTGTTATTTATGAGGAATCTGTAGGGTAATTTCAGTTTTGGTTGAATCTGCAGAAGAGAAAAGACTATAAACTAGACTATCTTTTCTGCACGCAGTTGTTCCACGGGCTGATCTGGGTCCAACATAAGAACCAGCGCCTCCGCTACATTTCCAACCAGAATTAGACTTATCTTCTCGATACCAAGAACTTACTTGATCGAAATCATCTTTTGTTTGCCAAGTATAGGTAGTTGAGCTGCAAAAAGAAAATGCACTCACTTCTCCTTCGCAGGGTAGTTGTTTTTCTTTACCAAGAAAGCTATAGTACCCCCAAATAGATTTTACCAATACTATCGGGTATGAGATAATGGGTGGGTGATAGATTCTGTCCATCTCTCAGATGAGGAGATTGTACTTTTAAGGTCTCATTTCCGTAAGTCTCAGAAGATGTTGATTCGGGAACGGGCACAGGCAGTATTGGCTTCTCATCAAGGTTTTTCTCCTTACCAAACCAGCCAGCTTCTTTTAAGAAGCGAGAAAACAGTTAGAGAGTGGGTTAAAGGATTCCAAAGAAAACGTATCTCCAGTATCTTCCCCAGATACAAAGGTGATAATGCAGGTAAACTCACCAGAGACCAAAAGAGGCAACTTAACAAGGTGCTGTCCCAACCTCCCTCTGACTATGGTATTCCTGCCTCATTTTGGGATGTATCGACTTTGAGAAGGTATATTAAAGCTGAGTTTGGAGTGGAATATGAGTCAGATGAATCATACAGGTTAATTTTTAAACTTCACAACTACTCTTTTCATTTGCCGGGCACTTTTGACAGACACAGAAATGATGAGGTGATTGTTAAAAGAATTAAGGAGATTAAGGAGGAAATTAAACCTTTCCTGAAAGATCCTTCATGGATAGTATTTACTTCTGATGAATGCAGGATTATATGGGAAGCAGTCATTAGAAGATTATGGCTGCCCAAAGGCCAGAAATCAATTATTAAAGTAGAAAGACAAAGAAAAGCCCAATCATTCATAGGCTTTCTTAATCTTAAAACAGGAGAGGAATTACTTTTTAAACTATCCTGGCAAAAGCAGGACACAATTATTCCTGTCTTAGAAGAACTTACCCTGAGGTTTCCTGATAAAAATATCTGTATTATCTGGGATAATGCCAGATTCCATAAAGGTAAAAAGATTAAAGCTAAATTAAAAACCACCCTTAAAAGAATACACCTGATTAATCTTCCTGCTTATGCACCTGATCATAACCCCCAGGAACATGTCTGGAAATATGGTAAGGATAAAATTGCCAATGTCCAGTGTGAATCATTAGAAGAAGTAGTGGAGAAATTCTCCTTAATAGTTATGGGACGGAATTACCCCTACCATTTTTGACCCTTTCGTTTTGGGTTTGGTATAGCTCTGGAGCAACAAGTTCAATATTACCATCTAGAGCGCTCTGGAGAATTTCATCAGCCTTTTCTATATTTTCCTCCTTTGTTTGATTAATCCACTTTACAATAACCGAGGAATCGACAACTAAAGTATTCATTTAATGATTTTGACGATCTTTATCAAGAATTTCTACAGCGCTAAGATTGGTTTTTGTTTTTATTGACCTTGATTTTCTAATGTTTTCCCAAATTTTGTTACTGTCGAATTTATGAGAATGAGGCCGTATTATGATTTCATCAGGCTTCATTACGGAGATAGAAACAGCAGACATGGGTGTAGTCCAATTTATAACTTTTCTTATAGAATCAGGAATTGTTAATTGACCTCGATCCCGAATAATACTTACTGCTTTCATATTTTCAGAATATCAGATAATCTGAAACATGTCAAGGCTTAATTTCTAAAATTGTGATATATTAAACTTACCGAATGATCCCTGTGCCGCCAAAGGCCCTCGGCTTCGCCAAGAAGCGAGCGAGCTTCATCCTTTTGGGCGGGGTGAAGGCACCTTTTTTAGGGAACGAACGTTGGACGCAAGTAGCACTACCGATCCATCTCGGGAAGTCTGACTTCCCTGCCACGGAGATGGACTTTCTGTTAGTAAGCCTTACCTTCTCCCAAAATAGCTAACCTGCCATCTTTTAGCAGTTTAACATATTACCTACAAGATGGTATTTTGTTTGGTTTCAGAAGAAGATTTAAAAAGCGCTCACAAACTTTAAGGCTAATTTACACTGCCCGGTTTTTTAATGGCAATATTTTCCTGGAACTTACCGTTACCCTGTAAAATCATTCTTTAACATTGACATATGTTTTTGTAAGATTCATACTGAAAATGTGAGACAATCAGGTTTTGTTCACCCTTCATTAATTGTTGTTTTGGTGTTGATTGTCGGGATCATTGCCTCTTTAGCCCTGATTAGAAATCCCCAAATATTTAAATCAAAAGCTGCCCAGGATATTTATAATGAGGTCTATATTACGGATAGCGCAGGTCAATCAATCTGTCAGGGTGACAGGTGTCAGACCGGATCTTCGGATCTCTATATTTCCTTTAACAAAGAAGGGCTGGAAAGGATTAAAAATGAATCTGCGCCTAAGCCCGGCATAGTGACTCAGATACTGGATAATACAGAAAACACCCTTCAAGCTATGGCGTTGGATGCTCCGCAGCCTATATCCGGCTATTTGGCGCAAAGCCCGCTATTTGGCCCTCCCGATTTTATTACCCGATATGGCTTGTCTTTGGATAATTTAGACCAGGCAGTTTCCGAGGCGATTAATGATAATGTTGGCTATAAAAACGATCTTGTCTCCGGCTTGTCCGCATTAACCGGTCGATTATTTGGACCGCAAATTAACTTGCTCAGGGCTGTTTTCAGGTTACCCCTAGATACTCCTGATAATGCAGTTTTCAGTATAGCTAAAAATAACGCTCCTAAAATTAGTTATGCAGTCAAAGGGGGTTTGGGAGACATTTCTATTGAGCCGCCAATTACAGAGCAATGTAATGATGCTAAACCTAAAACATCTGATGTTAAACTAATTTGTGACCTGTTGGATTATCAAAAAAGGTTTATCGAAACCGGTATCTCTCCTGAGTGTGATGATCCAAACCGGAATATTAAATATCCTGATTTAGATGAAATTTGTGAAGTTCAAAAACAGTTTAAATTAAAATGGCAAAATATGCCGGCCGAATGCATGAAAGAAAACACTGAGTTACTGGTTAAACTTGAGTGCGCAGCCTGGCAGGGCGAATTAAGAAGTCTCCAGCAAACTGCAAATTCCATTTGTAACTCTGCTACATCCCAATCCAGCGAACAAAGGTTAAGATGTGAGTTGCAAAAAAGCAGAATTCATATTTGTGACGATCCTGCTTTGTCTGCAAAATGTCAAAACTTCGGGGTAAACATAGATAACGAGTGTCAAATAAAAGATCTTTTGTGTGGTGATACAAAGGATCAATCCTCGCCTAACATAGGCGGGCTTCAAGTTGAAGCTGCTGCCAAATCAAGAAAAAAGCCTCCAAAAGATGAGCTGGAGAGGAAAGCTTTTGAAGTGTATGAAAAATACTTTGGGCCTGATTGGCAAAATATACTTTTTAGGTATCTGCTCATAGATGATGTTAGAAGCGCAACCAATGAAGATATAGCCCAAGCTCAACAAGAGGGAGGAATAGGTTGGGTAAATACCCAGGAAACTGATTATGATGGAAAGATTATCTTTAATACCATAAGAATTTTTGAATCAGCAGGGACAGATGATTATGCGTTGAGGACTGAGGTAGGTGAGGCATTATGGAATTTATTGGAAAATACTGCTGTAACTTCTGAGCCTCCGATGAACTTGAAAGAGCAGACAATGCCGCAAGGTTTTCGCCAGATACGGGATATTCTTAAAAGCAAGGGTTTAACAGTGGGTGATGTATTTGGTCAAGTGGTAGATTTTTGTCGTCAGATATTGGATACATGGGGTAAAACATATCGTGTGCAACCACGCGACAGATATTCAGGTTTGAGTCCTAATTCTTTGAGAGATTATAAAAGTATTCCTGAGTGGAAATCAGAGGGATTTGCTGATGGTATAGCAGTTGAAATTAAAATAAGGTCAGGTTTACCTTTAGATTATCGTGAGCAACGAGTCTATGCCGATCTTACAACTGGCAGTAATAAGGGTAGTATGGAAGTAATTAAAGTGGTTGTTGATGCGTTTTTACCACCAATATCACGGAGATAAATTATGTTTAGTAACAGCATGAAAAATATTCTAATAAAAACAATAAGACTAAATAAATTACTGCTTTTTGTTTTGGGACTGATTCTTATAGGAAATTCGCAGGTTTCAGCAAACCAACAACCTGCCCAATACATTTCCATTGTTTCTTATACTATAAACGGACAAAAATATGATGCAAATGCCAATAATATTAAATTCAGCTTGTCTGATTTGGATAAAAAGGAGCAGCCTCTGCACATAATTATTGAGTATTCGGATAATTCAAATGATTACCTAATATATAATGTAGAATATAACCCTCCGGCTTCTTCGGAAGACCGCCCTGCGCCGGAAAATCCCGATCCGGAAATTCAGCCATCACCTCAGGTTTCTCCTGCCACCTGCTCTTACTCTGAAAATCCCAGGAATTGTTCTAATGGGGGAGTCAGGAATTGTACCGGCATTTGGGAGAACGGTGTCTGTGTTTGGGATTCGAGTGGCAGCGTTGACCCAAATTGTAGTGAAAGTTGTAACTTAACCCAAGAGAACAATAACTCAGCTTCACAGGATACCTCATCAGATAATTGTGAGACTCCATATACTCAATGCGGCAAAAGCTTTGGTTTGGAAGATTATGAAGCAGAAGAAGATCAGACTGTGGAGATTACGCCTTGTAGACTGACAGACGGTGGTATGGATTTTAGAAAGAAAATCCTGGAGGGAAATCCCGGCAATTGTCCGCATTAGTATGCGTGTTGTTACGGCCTTTGCCATTACGGTATTATCTGTCATAGCTATTATTCTGATTATTAATTTCCTATTTGAAAATACCTACAAAAACCCTAAAAAGATTCAATATGGAGTGTCTTTTTCACCAAATTACGCCAAGTATTTAGGGCTGGATTGGCAAAAGACTTATTTACAAATTCTAAACGAGCTAAAAGTAAAAAATTTAAGAATTCCCACCTTTTGGGATGTTTTGGAAAAGGAAGAGGGTAAGTTGGATTTTTCCCAGGTTGATTTTATGCTGGATGAAGCCAAAAAAGCGCAAGCTAAAGTAATATTAGTAGTTGGAACCAGGCAGCCGCGCTGGCCTGAATGTCATATTCCTGTCTGGGCTAAGAACCTTTCCGTAGAAAAAAGGCAAAAGAAAACTTTGGAGTTTGTTAAAAATGTGGTAAAAAAGTACACTGATACTAGTGTAGTCACTGTTTGGCAGGTAGAAAACGAGCCGCTAATTTCCTGGTTTGGGGAAACTTGCGATAAGCCGGATAAGCAATTCCTGCAAAAAGAAGCGGAGTTGGTAAAACAACTTGATTCTAAAAGACCGGTAATGATTACAGACAGCGGCGAATGGGGAAACTGGACGGATTCATTAAGATTTGCTGATGTTTTGGGAATCTCTTTGTATAGAAATATTTATAACGATGCCTTAAATTTGTATGTACATTATCCCATTTCTCCCTGGATGTATCTGGTAAAGTCCGGTATTAGTAAAAAATTTACTTCTGAAGACAAAACAATTTTAATTTCTGAATTACAGGCAGAGCCTTGGACACAAAACGCTATTCCCCACACGAGCTTGGAGAGGCAGATGAAAATTTTTAGTTTACAGGATTTTCAGCAAAATATTTTATACGCTCAAAAAACTGGTTTTAATGAAGCTTACCTTTGGGGGGTAGAGTGGTGGTACTATATGGAAAAACAGGGTTATCCACAGTATTTAGAGTATGCCAAAATCCTCTTTTAGGCAAAACAGTTGACAAAAATCTCAAAAAGTGTAATACTGGTAATACAATGGTAAAACGTAATACAGCAGTAGTTTCTATATCTTTACCTCAAGACATATTGGCCCAGTTAAACCAATGGGCGAAAATTGAGAGAAAAAGCAAAACTGCGCTCATCCGTGAAGCTTTACTACGGTATCGCCGTTGGAAATTCAAAAGAGACTGGAGTGAGTTGAGGAGAGAAGGAGAAAAGATTAGGAAAGAATTTGGTTTGAAAACTGAACAGGATTTGTACGACTATATCCACGGTGACTAAGATTTGCTTGGATTCCAATATTATTATTTCAGCTCTGCTTTTTGACGGAAAGCCGGAAGAAATTTTATTTATGGCCTCAGGAGGAGATATTGAAACTATAATCTCTCCTTCTATAATAGAAGAAATTAAGCGGAATCTAATAAATAAATTCCACCGTTCAGATTATGAAACAAAGAAGTTAATCAGCAGTGTGGCCTCTATAAGCAAAATTGTTATTCCTAAAACCAAAGTTAAAAGAGTTAGATATTTACCGGACAACAAAATTTTGGAAGCTGCTTTGGAAGGTAAGGTAGATTATATTATCACAGGAGATAAAAAACACCTTTTGCCTGTAAAAGAATTTAGAGGCATTCCAATTGTTACTGCCAGTCAATTCATTGTTATACTGCGGTCCAGCGATTTTTCTGCTAAAATGCCATCATAGATGAAACGTTTAGCGCTAGTTGATGGAAATGCCCTGCTTCATCGGGCATATCATGCTACACCGCCCCTTACTACCTCTAAAGGAGAACTTGTGAATGCCGTATATGGTTTTACCTCAATGCTTCTTCGCTCAATTGATGAACTTAAGCCTGATTTTATAGCAGTTGCTTGGGATGAGAAGGGTCCCACCTTCCGCCACCAGGCTTATACCCAATATAAAGCAACCAGAGGTCCTAAAGATGACGGTCTGTCTTCTCAATACCCGAGAGTTTTTCAGGTGGTTGATACTTTAAATATTCCTGAGTTTTCCTTAAGCGGCTATGAGGCAGATGACTTGATTGGCACGCTGGCCAAACAGGCTACCCAAAATGAGAAAAACCTGGAGGTAATTATTGTGACAGGGGATCGGGATATTATGCAAATTATTGATAAAAATATCAAAATTCTGATGCCCAAAAAGACTTTGGCAGACGTCGGTTTATACGGGGTAGAGGAGTTTGTGGTAAGATACGGCTTTTTACCTAAAAATTTAGTGGATTATAAAGCGCTTTGTGGGGATGCTTCAGATAATATTCCGGGAGTTGCCGGTATCGGCGATGTTAGCGCTACCAAATTAGTCCAAGAGTTTGGCGCCATTGAAAAAGTCTATAAATCCGAGAATTTAAAAACTTTACCGGAAAGAATGCAAAAACTGTTGGCCGAGGGAGCAGAAGATGCTGCGATGAGTAAAAACTTAGCAACCCTGGAATTAAATGCTCCTATTCAGCTTGATCTAACAGCTTGCCGAGTACACGATTATAACCACAAACAGGCAGTTAAACTATTTGAGGAACTGGAATTTAGAAGTCTAATAAAAAGATTACCAGGAGAGAAGTTAGATGTTAGAAGTGAGAAGATAGATGAAGAAGTTAGAGGTTTGAAGTTTGATAGTCTAACATCCAACTTCCAATCTCAATATCCATCTTCCAACTCCCAACATCCATCATCTACCACCGATCTTGATTTAGCTGTTCAGCCGGTTTTGGAAAAGATGTCCAAGGCAGGGATTATGGTAGACCTTAAATTACTGGATAAAATGGGCAAACAGTTAAAAAAGAGACTAGAGAGTATAGAACAGGATATTTACTCAAAAATAGGACATGAGTTTAATCTGAACAGCCCAAAACAGTTGTCGCAAGTCCTGTTTGATGAATTGAAATTACCAGTGATCAGAAGGACAAAGACCGGCCGTTCCACTGATGAGGCTACTCTTAGAGAATTGGCTGTTGTTCATCCGGTGATACCTCAAATATTAGAATACAGGCAGTTATTTAAGTTAATTTCTACTTATATTGACGCTTTACCAAAATATGCTAACAAAAATAGCAGAATTCATTCCACCTTTAATGTAGAAGGGGCTGCCACGGGCAGGCTTTCTTCCCAAGACCCGAACTTACAAAATATACCTGTTAGAGGTCAATTAGGAGGAGAAATCAGAAAAGCTTTTGTGGCGCCGAAAGGAAAAGTATTACTCAAAGCAGATTATTCCCAAGTTGAACTAAGAATTCTGGCTCACTTAAGCGATGACTCTGCTCTAAAGGAAATTTTCAAAAAAGATTTGGATATACATGCTGCCACTGCTGCAAAAATATTCAATATTCCGCTAGATCAAGTAAGCCTTCAACAAAGAAATGTAGGTAAAACTATGAATTTTGCTACTCTTTATGGTCAAGGAGCGCACGCTTTAGCTTCTCAGCTTCGGATTGATTTTCAAACAGCCCGCCAATATATCCAGGAATATTTTGCCCAGTTTCCCAAGGTTAGAGAATGGATGATTAAGGTTTTGGAAGAAGGGTATGAAAAAGGGTATGTGCAGACTCTATGGGGCAGAAAAAGGTATATTCCGGAGCTGCAAGCTACAAACCGAATGTTAAAGGCTGCAGGTGAGCGGGCAGCAGTTAATCACCCTGTGCAGGGTACTCAAGCGGATATGATTAAAAAAGCGATGGTGGAGATAGACAAAGAAATTCAAAATTGTTGTATGATTTTGCAGGTTCATGATGAGCTTCTATTTGAGTGTGACCCAAAATCTGTAGAAGAAACTGCCAGAATGGTTAAAGATAAAATGGAGAATGCCTTAATATTATCTGTGCCGGTGGTGGTAGATCTAAAGGTTGGCAAAAACTGGGGTGAAATGGAACTGGTTGATGTTAGCAAGCAAATGCCAGCGTCGGATTAGATTATGACGTCTAGCGAGCACTTACTAAGCTGACTCTTGCAAAATCCGTTATAATCCGTTATAATCTGCTATAGTTAAATTACCGTATCAAAACTATGGTTAAAAACAAAAAATTCGTTAGTAGGATAGTTCAACTTCCTCCTGAAGTATTCCTTAAAATAGCTCAAATTGATGAGTTAAAGGGTCAATGGACTGCAGGGACTAATCTAAATCCCCAACTCTTAGGCAGGCTTAAAAGATCAGTTTTAATTACCTCTACAGGCGCTTCAACAAGGATTGAAGGGGCAAGATTATCAGATGAAGATGTAGATGATTTAATGAAAGATTTAGCTATCCAAAAATTTGCAGACAGAGATAAACAGGAAGTTCAAGGTTATTTTGAACTACTCAAAATTATATTTGACACCTGGGATCATATTAGGTTTAGCGAGAATACAATTAAGCACCTGCATCAGGAGCTTTTAAAATATGTTGAAAAAGACCAGAATCATAGGGGTAAATATAAAAGTACCGATAATAAGGTTGAAATGGTTGATGAACAAGGTAAAAGAACAGGAGTTATATTTGATACTACTCCGGCTTATCTGACTCCTAAACAAATGCAGGAGTTGGTTGAATGGACGAAATACGCTTTAGAGGCTAAGTTGTCTCATCCTCTAATTATTGTAGGTAACTTTTTAGTGGAATACTTATATATCCATCCATTTAAGGATGGAAATGGGCGCTTGTCTAGAATTTTAACTAATTTGCTTCTTCTACAAGCAGGTTATCTTTATATGTCCTATGTTTCCCATGAAAGGTTAGTTGAAGATCAAAAACCACAGTATTATTTAGCTTTGAGAAAAAGTCAAAGAACCTTTAAAAAAGGTGCTGGGGATATTGCTCCCTGGCTCGAGTTCTTTTTAAGTTTAATTTTAGCTCAATCTAAAGAAGCTATTAGTTTAATGGCCCAAGAATTTATAGAGGATATTTTATCTAATAAACAAATTGCTGTATGGCAATATCTGCAAAATATAGATGAAGCTACACCTAAGGATATAGCTAGGGAAACTAAAGTCGTTTATGCTACGGTCCGTCAAACACTCTCGAAACTACTTGATCTAAAGAAAATTGAGAGAGTAGGAATGGGTCGAAGTAGCCGCTATCGAAAGATTTAAGGCTCAGAAGATGGGATGTGAGATGCAGAGCTGCGGGATTCGATTACTTTGACTGCAATTTCTTTAACTTGTCTGGTTGCCTCATCTAAGGCTTTTTTCAAAGATTCAATCTCGTTTTTCTGCCTGTTGTTTTCTGCTGTTAAATTGGCAATTTTTAAATTTAATATCTCGATTGCTGACTTTACTTCCTGTTCTCTTAATTTCTTTTCAGTTTCAAATCTGTCGGTTAATTGTTGCTCGGCTAGATTTTGAGCCTCTTTAACCGCTTGATTTTTTTCTGCCTCAAATCCTGCAACCAGTTTTCTTAAATTTTCCAACTCCTGCCTGTCTTTTTCCAGTACTTCTTTTTGCTGCTGAAGCTGTTTTTCCCAGGTAATTCTTTTATCTGTAAATTCATCTTCTGCTTTCTTGCGTTCTCTGGCTTTTTCGTAAAGATATGTTTCTTCTTCCCTTCTTCTTTCCAGATCTTTTTGTTGGTTTCCGGCATTAATTTCTGCCTCATGGTCTTTTTGTTCTTTCAGCCATAACTCCCGGGTACGTGTTATTTCTTTTTGCAGGTTTTCAAACTCAACTTTGTGCTGGTTTAGCTGGTCGTAAAGCAGTGTAAAAGTATCTGCGGGAAAGCGGGCGGAAACAGAAGATGCCTTGGGAGAAGGAGCGGTAGTTTCATCAACAGGCGCAGCCGCTGATTTTTTGGTTCTGACAGTCTTTTTTATAACTGCTGGTTCATCCATGAGCCCGATTCTATAGGCTGGCTAACAGTTTGTCAAGCATCCGCTTTGAAGACGTACCGTCTGGTATATCCCCCGCAAGGACAATTCTAATGCAAATCTTGGCTATTTGAAAATATTGTTCTCCAACGATTTAGCCAGATCCAGAAAAAACTTCTCCATATCTTTTTTATCAAAAGGAACGAACATTTTAGGGAATTCGTCCTGTCTTAGCTCCTTTACCCTAATGAATTGGCTAGCCAAACTCACTCTGTCTATATCCCAATCAAACTTGGCTTTGGCATCCATAATTAATTTTTCCAGAGAGTAATCACCCTTTTGCATGATAAAAAATAGGTCAATATAGTCACGGGTCCGTGGTTTCATGAAGAGAGTGTGGACTTTATTGACAGCAATATCGTAGATGCTATCTACCTCTAAATCCTTATACTTCTTGCCTTTATTAATTCGGGGAAAGGGATAATAATTAAAATCTACTTTTAACATATCATCATCGTAATAAATTAATAGAAAACTAATCAGTCCTAAAAATTGACTTCTTTTAATCTGTTTAACTCCAAGCTTGGTTGAAGCTTGTTTGATAAAAGCCTCAACTAGTTTTTGATCTACCTCTTCAGTTTCTGTAAAAAGGTCAATATCTTCCGAAAGACGATGTTGTAAGTAAATTTCTGCAAGGGCAGTACCACCAGTCCAATAAAACCTTTTAAGCAGGGAGGGTTGTGTCAGCGTACATTCCAAAAAGTCAAGTTGTTTGGCAGTGAGTATAGTTTTCCCCATAATATAAATTCGATCGTTCTTTTTTTATAAGGATCAAGCCGTTCTTTAATTTTAGGCCAGGCGGCTTTAACCTCCTTCCTATCCAGTTTTTCCCCATCCAAGCCATAATTGATTAGTTGTACCAACCGCCATAATTTATACTGTTTGGGATTTTCTTTTTTAAACTTTTTTTCATCAGTAGACCAGTTATACATGGCTAAATTATACCATAAAAACAAATTTATGGGTGTCTCACAAGTCTAATCATCTCCTATTAACTGTTGTTAACAAGCATTTTTTGTGTACAATTATGCATAGTAGGAGTTTTTATAAAAAAGTGACCAAACATGGTAAAAGACGATAAAAGATTACCAGAGCTTTTAACTATTAGGCAGGTGGCGAAAATACTTAATGTACATCCGACCACATTGAGGCGATGGGACAAGAAAGGAAAGTTAAAAGCTATTCGTGTAGGCACGAGAAGCGGTATTGGCGAAAGACGCTATCACCGAGAGGATATTATTAAGGTGATAACAAAATAGAGTTGTAGATTAAAACATGACCACTAAAGGCATTAAAAAACTAGAGCTAACTTGGTTTAACAAAGACAAAAGTCTTTATTACGATTCTAATAAGAAAGAATATCTTTGGGTAGATAAAAAAGACCCGAGAGTTTCTGAACCTCGTATACTTCTTGAGAAAGCAAGCTACGGAGATGTAAATTCATCAAACATCCTGATTAAAGGCGACAATCTCCTAGCTCTTAAAGCACTTCAACAGGATTATCAAAACTCAATAAAACTTATTTTTCTTGACCCACCATATAATACTGGCAATGGGTTTGAGCAATATGATGATGGACTTGAGCATTCTATATGGTTGGGGATGATGAGAGGGAGACTGGAAGCACTTTATAAACTTCTCAGAAAAGATGGTTCGTTATGGATAACTATTGATGATAACGAGTCACATTATTTGAAAGTGCTTTGCGATGAAGTGTTTGGTAGGAAAAACTTTGTAGCTAATGTCATTTGGCAGAAAAAATACACAAGGAGTAATGACGCAAGGTGGTTTTCAGATAATCATGACCACATTCTTGTTTATGCAAAAGATAAACAATTATGGCATCCACAATCGCTACCAAGAACTGAAGAAATGGATAATCGATACAAAAATCCAGATGACGATCCGCGTGGAGAATGGATGACACAGCCATTACATGCAAAGAGTGGAACTGATAAAACCTATATTTATACTTTTAGAAACGGTGTTGTTTGGAAACCGCCCATAGGAACATTTCCAAGATACAGCAAAGAAACTTTACAGAAAGCCGAAGAAGAAAGCAGGTTATGGTTTGGATCTCATGGGACTGCCGTGCCAAGAATGAAGAAATATTTATCAAATATGACAGAGGGCGTCGTTCCAATGACGATTTGGTTATATGGAGAAGTTGGAAGTAATGATGAAGCGAAAAGAGAAACAAAAAATATTGGAGTTGATGAAGTATTTGCGACACCCAAACCAGAAAGGTTACTTTATAGAATTATTTTTCTTGGAACAAAGGAAGGGGATATTGTTCTAGATTCTTTTGCGGGATCGGGTACAACGGGAGCAGTTGCACATAAAATGAATCGAAAATGGATAATGGTCGAAATGGGAGACCATGCGCAAACGCACATAATACCAAGACTTAAAAGGGTAATGTCTGGTGAAGATCAAAGCGGAATCGGTAAAGATGTAAATTGGAAAGGTGGGGGTGGATTTAGATATTTTGAACTTGGTGACAGTTTATTTGTTCAAGACAGTGACCTTAGACTTACTGTACTAAATCCCAAGATGTACAATGGTCCGCTTATTCGAGCAGTGCTGAAGGTTGAAGGATTTAAATTATTAAATCCGGATAACGGATTACATGGAATATCAGGGAGAACTATTGCTCATGTTACAGAACAATATTTGAATCAAGATTACATTGATGTACTATTGCGGGAAGTTGGGGACGCTGCCGATTATTTAATCATTTATGCGAAAACAATATCGAGTAAAATTAAACTACCAGAAAATGTAGAAGTAAGGCGGATTCCAGATGTCTTACTTAGAAGGTTTAAGGTATGAAAAACATAGTTGAGAAACTAACAAAAGAATTGAGTTTAAGAAAACCACAAGAGTTATCTTTAGTGAAACTTCATGCTCTTTTGGAAAATGTCAACGTAAGCAAAGACGCTCTTGAAGATATCGAGACAAGAATTGTCGGCAATGTTAAATTTGATACGGAGTTCCCATCTTTTACTTTTGCTCTTGCAACTGGTGTAGGTAAAACAAGACTGATGGCGGCAATGATCGCCTATCTTTATTACACAAAAGGACTTAAAGATTTTTTCATTTTAACTCCGGGTGAAACAATTTACACTAAAACTATTGATAACTTTACACCTTCAAGCAAAAAATATGTCTTTGATGGTTTGACTGATTTCCCCTACTTTAATCTTGTAACAGGAGAAAACTATACTTTTGCGAACTTTGGTAATCAGCTATTTGATGCCGTAAATATCTATGTCTTTAATATCCAAAAGATTTTTAATGAGAGGACAGATGTTGAGTTTCGCTTCCATCGCTATCAAGAAACATTAGGGTCAAGTTTTGCCGAGCTTTTACAACAAAAAGATTTAGTTATTCTAATGGACGAGAGCCACCGTTATAGAGGCGTAAAATCTATTAAGGCAATCAATCATCTCAAACCGGAATTAGGACTGGAATTTACAGCAACTCCGGTAAGTGAAAATATAGTTTATACATACAGCTTAGCTGATGCTATCAAGGATTCAAAAGCAGCAATAGAAAATCTTACAAACGGCAATGGAGCAAGAGGCGGCTACATCAAGATTCCTTATGTTGTGGCGCGAAGTGATGACTTTACCTACAAAGGAGATATTGAACTCGTTAAGCTTGAAGATGGAATACGTCGTCATCGAGAAAAGAGAGCGCTAGTAGAGGAATACTGTACCAATAACAAACTGCCGTTTGTTTTACCTGTTACTCTTATTACTACAAAAAATATTCAGCACGCTAAGGACGTAAAAAGCCTTATTGAAAGTGATAGCTTTTTTGAAGGTTACTACAAAGGTAAAACTCTGTTAGTTACAAGCGAAAGTGAGGTTGATTCTATACATCAACTTTTACGCCTTGAGGAACCATACCCAAAAAACAAAAACGAGATAGTAATTCATGTGGACAAGCTCAAAGAAGGTTGGGATGTAAAAAACGTTTATACGATCATCCCCTTTAGGGCCTCTATCAGTAAGACACTTATTGAACAAACAATTGGTCGAGGACTGCGTCTACCTTTCGGGGAGTTAATAGGGATTGAAGAGCTTGATAGTCTTGATATTATCTCCCACGATAATTTTGCTCGGGTTGTAGCTGTTGCTCACGAAGTAGCTGAAGGTTTGCTGGGTGTTAAGAAAGCCGAGAAAAAAGAAGAATTAAAGACATATGAGATAAAACCTACTGAAAATAAGAAGTTATGGATTAAAGTACCGCTTGTTGAAGCTAAGGTTTACTCTAGCAATGAACTTGACTTTTTCCCAATACAACTCCGTCTGGAAGAGTTAAAGAAAATAACGCCGAAACTTTTTAGAACGGATATAGTAACTAGACAAAAAGAAGATATAGGCGAGGCGGAAGTCAAAGAGGAAATTGATCCGGTAAATAGAATAGTCCGTTTGATTATCACCGAGCTTACAGAACTAGATATCTCACACAAACAAGTGCTACAAAAAATCATTAAGCATTATCTTGACCAACTATCTATTAAGGGAAAAGAATTATCGAAACTTGTAAAACTGCATGAGCAAACTATTATTGACGATATTGTGCCGCAGATTTTTGACAAGCTAAATGAGCAGACAAAAATAAAATACAAGGTAGTTGATGATGAGCTTCCTTTTGAATCCTACTTAAAAACTGTCAAAGTATCGGCAGTGCCGCTTGATAAAGACGAAGTGAGCGAGGCTGAATCAAGAGGTAATATTATTGAAGGCTACAATCGAAGCGTCTATCCCAGATATGTTTTTGATTCACTACAAGAAAAACTTTTAGCAGACTCATTAGAGGGTGACAATAGTGTCATAAGTTGGGTACGCTTGCGTACAGGACAGTTGCCGATTAAGTATATTTATGGAAATTACAACCCAGATTTTATAGTTGAGCGCAAAGATGCTAATTACTTAGTTGAAGTAAAAGATAAAAGTAAGCTGGATAAAAAAGACCCAGAAGTTATAGAAAAAGCAAAGCAGGCCGAAGAATGGTGCGAGATCGCCTCTAAAGCTACCGGTAAAAAATGGGTTTATAAATTATTACCTCATACCTCAATAAATAAAGTAAATAGTTTTGATGCAATCGTAAGCAGTGCTTATACAAAAACTAGTAGGTGGGTAAATTGGGTTTAGCAGAAATAAGGAGCGGTTTTTATCTGATTTCAGAGAAAGAGTAAAAAGCGAGAGACAAAGATTAGGGTTAGAAAATGATGCTCCTGTAGAATTTACCTACACTGAGAAAAGGTAATTAAACTATCAGTTTTTTTACTTCCCGCATCTCTTTTTCATATTCAATAAGTCCGCTTTTTTCCAGTAAGTAAAAGATTGTAAAAATAATGGGCGACAAAAATATCGCCAACAGCGAGGTTAAAGATAAAAGGCTGACAAATAGAAGAAGGGTTAAAACTACTGGAATAATATTTTTGTAGGGCTCAAGTAGGGTATTGAACTGCTCTTTCACCGTCTGTTTAAGAAGATTCTTTGTTACACTGGAGGAAGAGTTTGTTTCCATCTTTTCTAATGCTTCAAGATTTAAGCCAGACTGTTTTAAAAGTTCAGGGTTTTGTTTTAGCTGCTCAAGCTGATCTTTTGGCACAAAGTTTAAAGAGGCGTCAATTAAAGAATCAGGAATCTCAAATCCCTTTTGTGAGATAAGATTGTTAGCTGAAAGATAAAAAGCCAAGCAAAGGCTTAAGATTATGAGAGTTATTAATTGCCTAATGGGGGGAGCAAGAAGGGTAGCAGGTTTAAAATCCGTATAAGTTTTAAGATTATTTTCTAAAGAAAGATGGATCACCATCAGAGAAGCAAAAATTAATACTCCTAAGATTATGCCAATGGCGGGATTTGTAAATATAAAGGGGATAATGGCAGACATAACTGCAATCGGGAATATAATTTTCCAGTCAGCAGCCAAAGTAGCAAAGAGGATAAAAGATAGGGAAGATGCAACTATCGCCAGGCAAAGTAACAAGATCTCTGTTAAAGAGGCAGCATTAAGAACAAAAAGTTTATCAATTGATGCTAAATAAGGATTAAATAGATAAGCCGTCAAAGATAAAAACAGGAGAAAAATAGGAGCAAGGCTAGCCTTTTTAATAATATTCATATTTTCTGGTATACTTCCATCATACCAAAACCATGTCAAAAATCTTAGTTACTCATATAAACCCACATCTGGATGATATTGCTGCTATTTGGTTATTTAAAAAATATAATCCTAAATTTAAAGATGCAAAATTAGAATTTGTGTCTGCATCCCGAGATCTGGCCTCAAAAGAAGAGAATGATGACAAAATTTTTGTGGGTACTGGTGGAGGTAAATTTGATGAGCATAAGGAAGGTCTGGAAACTTGTGCCGGCACACTGGTATATCAATATTTAAAAGAAAACAACTTTATTCCTCAGGATGAAATTACCCAAAAAGCCTTGGAACAACTTGTTAAATGGAATGAATTAGTAGATATCGGCAAAGCCCCAGATTCTGAATTTGATGAATTTAGCGTGCAGTCTTTTATCAGGGCGAAGGACAATTCAACTGAAAGTTCCAAAAGGTCGGTGGAACTTGGAAGTGAAATTTTGAATAGAATTGTAGAAGTCTTAAAAAGAAAGCAACAGAGCTTGAGAGATTGGGAGGGCAGAATTGAGTTTGATTCTAAATTTGGTAAATCTACTGCAATTACCTCGGAAACTGTAAATAGAGAATTCTGTCGGGAACAAGGAGGCGAGTTGTTTTTAATGTATAATCCGCAAAATTGCGGGGTTCAATTCTTTACTCCCTCTTTTGATCTTGATTTGACACCAATTTATGAAAAGGTTAAACAACTTGATCCCAAAGCTTCCTGGTTTCTTCATCAGTCTCATCATATGGTCATTTGCGGTTCTTTCTCTGCTCCTGATTCAAAGCCGACAAAATTAACCCTTGAGCAGCTAATAGAAGCAGCAAAATGAAAGTTGCACTGGTTCATGATTTTTTAGTTGAATACGGTGGAGGGGAAAGGGTTTTAGAAGCCTTGCATGAAATTTTTCCGGATGCTCCCATCTATACAGCTTATTTTAGATTATCAGGATTCGGTCCGCACCAAAGTAGGATCAAACAATGGAATATTAAAACTTCCTGGATGCAAATTTTACCAAAAGTATTTTTATCACCCTGTAGGATATTTGCAGCAAAGATTTTTGAAGGGTTTGATCTATCTGATTATGATTTGATAATTTCTTCTTGTAATACCTACTTTGCCAAAGCGGTTAAAGTTAAACCTACAGCTTTACATATTAGTTATATTCATACTCCGCCAAGATATTTATATGGCTATACTACATCTTTTAATTATAAGAAAAATCCTTTAACCAGAGTTTCAGGAGAGCTTGCCAATCATTATTTACGTATTCTAGATTTCAAAACAAGCCAAAGGCCAAACATTTTAATAGCCAATTCAAAGGAGGTACAAGCTCGTATACAGAAATTTTACAGAAGAGATAGTGTGGTAATTTATCCACCAGTCTCAACTGTCATTCCGAGCGAAGCCACGCCAAAGGCGGGTGACAAGAAATATTTTTTATCGGTAGGAAGGCTGGTGAGAGGAAAGGGGATAGATGTAATAGTTAAAGCTTTCACCAAGCTTAATTTGCCTCTTAAAGTAGTGGGAAGCGGACCTGAGATAAAAAGTTTAAAGTTTAAAGTGCAAAGCGCAAAGTTGAAGAATATAGAGTTTTTAGGCCAAGTTGCCGATGACCAATTGGCGGGATTGTATGCCAATGCTAAAGCTACAATTATGGCCTCAGAAGATGAGGATTTTGGGATTGTGCCAGTGGAGTCTCAAGCTTTAGGTACACCGGTAATTGCTCCGAGAGCAGGCGGTTTTTTGGAAACAATGATTGACGGCAAAACAGGCATGTTATATGGAGGGCCGGGCATGGTGTCAGCAGAAAGCTTAATCGAGGCGATTCAACGCTTTAATAGTTCAAATAATTTTAAGGCAGAAGATTGTATCAAAAATGCTGAAAAGTTTTCCAAGGAGCAGTTTAAAAAAGAAATTTTGCAATTAATTGACAAACACTTTAAAAAGTGAGTATGGTAAAGATGTATGATGGAATCTGATGCTGGAAGAGAATCAGATACTTTTGATAGACAGGTAGCAGTTGAGGCATTCAGGAGACATCTTCTGGCAAATCGTGTAGTTAATGCACCATCTGAACTAACTGGTGATGACTTGAGGCGTGCAATATTTGGTAGCGATAAGCCATTTTGGTATGAAATTGGACAATATCTGGGCACTTTACGTAGAGGAAAGCAGAGATTATTCAAAGCTTTTATCGGATGGACGCAAAATTCGCCTTTGAACCCAATCTTGTCAAGGTTGATAGGTAAAACTATTTGATGTAGATTGTTTACACTTTCTAAATGTTTGATAAAGTTAAATACCATATTATCCGCGCTACAGAATTAACTGCCTTGTCTGTTTTTAGGTTAATTCAACAAAAAGGTTTCTCCAAAGATGATTTATTAACAGAAGAAGAGTCAAGAGATAGAGAGAAATTAATTGATCAAGCCGGTGTTGATGCCATGTATGCTGCTTTAACAGATATCCCTTTTGTTCTGGAAGTAGTTGGATCTGAAGGCAGGAAACATGTTCACCAATACGGCGAAGCATTACCTACTTTGGAGGGTGTCTTCGGCACGGGGGACTATAAACTGGATATGGTGAATGATGTAGTAGAAGGCTCAAAGGCTGCCAAGCTAAATATACCTGGAGCAATCTCAGTAATGGCAGTAAGTACCCATAAAGGGTTAATGTCTACACCTAAAGATATAGACTATATGGATAAATTGTTTGGTCCACCCCAATTAAAAGATAAAATTTCCATTAGTAACCCAATAGAGGAAAATTTAGCAGAGGTGGTAGATACTTTTAAAGTAAAGCCTTCAGAAATTAATGTAGTGATGATGGATAGAGACAGGAATGCCCACTACATTAATGCTTGCCAAAAATTTGGCGTCAATTTAATTTTGATTAAAGCCGGAGATTTCCTACCTTCAATTTTAGCTTGTATAGATCCTAAGGAACAAAGTAAAGGTTTGCACTTAGTGATGGGAATCGGCGGTTTTGAAGAAGGTGTTTTGGCTGCTGTAGCTGCTAAAGCTTTAGGAGCAGTAGGTGAGGGTAGAGGTTGGTCTGCTGATAAAGAAATTCAAAGTAAGTACACCAAGGTTTGGACAACAGATGAGTTAGTCTCAGGTAAAAAAGAAGACTGTTTAGTCTCACTCTCTTCTATTACAGGTGACAATAAATGGTTTAATTTGGAAGGGGTAAGGGTTAAGCCTGCCTGCCGGCAAGGCAGGCGTGAAGGGGAAAGTGAAGTAGCAACCTTGACAGTGGACAAAGATGGTGTGAAGATAGAAACACGCTTACATCACTAGAATGGATATAACAATATTAAAACAAACAGCTCAAGCATTAGTGGCTCCAGGAAAGGGAATTCTGGCTGCTGATGAAAGTACCAAAACTATTGCCAAAAGATTGGAAAAAATCGGGGTAGAGTCTAATCCTGAAATTAATCTAGCTTACAGGAAAATGTTGTTTACTACTCCGGGAATTGAGCAATATCTATCTGGAGTAATTCTATATGATGAAACTATAAGACAATCTATAGATAGCGCTTCCGTTCCTCAATATTTGGCAGGCAAAGGTATTATTCCCGGTATAAAAGTAGATAAAGGCGCTTGGCTGCTGCCTAATTTCCCGGAAGAAAAAGTTACAGAGGGATTAGATGGGTTAAGGGATAGATTAACAGAATATAAAGAAATTGGGGCAAAGTTTGCCAAATGGAGGGCTGTAATTACCATAGGAGAGGAGATACCTACTGATACATGCATTGAAGCTAATGCTGAAGTTCTGGCGCGTTATGCCGCTCTCTGTCAGGAGCAGGATATTGTGCCGGTTGTTGAACCGGAAGTGTTAATGGATGCAGACAATGATTTGGAAAGATGTAAAGAGGTAACTACTATGACTCTAAAAAAGGTATTCGAAAGACTATCGGCACATAAAGTGGTTTTAGAAGGGATGTTACTCAAGCCCAATATGGTTATTTCCGGTAAAAAAAGCCCTACTCAGGCAAGCAGTCAGGAAGTGGCCGAAGCTACAGTAAAAACTTTCCTGGAAGTAGTTCCCGGTCAAGTTCCAGGGATCGTCTTTTTATCCGGAGGTCAGACTCCTAATCAGGCCACAGAAAATTTAGCTGAAATTAACAAAGTTCCCGGTAGTCCCTGGCAGATGAGTTTCTCTTATGGCAGGGCTCTGCAGGATGAAGCTTTAACCACCTGGGCCGGCAAAGAAGAAAATGTCCGCGCAGCGCAGCAAGCCTTTTTAGAAAGAGCTAAAAAGGTTGGTGAAAGTCTGGCTGAATATGCCCGTAAGGCCATAAAAGAACAGGTTAAAAAAGATAAAAAGAAAAAAGTCAACGATTAGCTTTGGTAACCAATAACAAATCTGATTTTCCAATGACAGATATAAAAGTAAGGACTACAATACACCCATGCCGGAATTACCAGAAATTGAAACTATTAAAATAGAGTTACAGAAAAAAATTATTGGGTCCAAATTAACAAAGATTCAAATACTTTCTCCTAAATCTCTCCAGAATGAAAAAGGTCAACCCTTCGACTACGCTCAGGGTCTACAGGGTAGAAAAGTGCTCAATATTTGGAGAAGAGCTAAGATATTAGGCATAGATCTGTCATCGTCATTGCGAGACCACGAAGTGGCGAAGCAATCTTCCACGGATAATAATGAGATTGCCCGCAATGACAAAAAGGTTACCTTATTATTTCATCTTAAGATGAGCGGACAATTAGTATGGAAAGGGAAAAGAGGAAAGGGGAAAGAGGAAAGTTTTATCGGCGGGCATCCGACGGAAGACATGCTGGGCAAGATGCCCAATATTCATACCAGAGTAATTTTTTCTTTTGCGGACGGGTCGCATTTATATTTTAATGACCTGCGGCGTTTCGGCTGGGTGAAGGTAGTGCGAAGTGAAAAGTGTAAAGTGCAAAGTGAAGAGGTGTTAGGAAAATTAGGGCCGGAACCGTTAGAAAAAGGATTTATCTGGCAGATTCTTAAAACTAATTTGTTAAAACATAAAACTCAAGTTGTAAAAGTGGCTTTAATGGATCAGACAGTTGTTGCAGGGATCGGGAATATTTATGCTAGCGAAGCTTTATTTAATGCCAAAATTGATCCCCGTACAAAAGTTAGCCAGTTAACAGATCGGCAGATACAGAGTTTACATCAAGGAGTACTAAGAGCGCTTCGGGATGGGATTAAGTATGGTGGATCAACTAGAGCCCATTTTGTAGATGCGCAGGGCCACAAGGGTTATTTTTTAGACTATGCTTATGTTTATGGAAGATCAGGACATAAATGCAAAATCTGTGGTGCACAAATTAAAAAGATTCAACAAGCAGGTAGAGGGACATACTTGTGTCCCTCTTGCCAAAGATAGGTGTATAATGGCTGATGTTATATTATGGCCAACAATTTGACCTTTGCCTCGGTTATTCAAAACCGGGGATTTTTAAATTTATGGGTTAACCAAATTCTGGTTCAACTTTCCTACAATGCCTTAAACTTTGCCCTAATTATTTGGGTTTTTAGGCTAACTGATTCTAATATGGCAGTTGCAGCTGTATTACTTGCAGTTTACTTACCGGCTGTTTTATTCGGGCTGTTTAGCGGGGTGTTGGTAGATATCACTGATAGAAGGAAAATTATTATGACCATAGACTTGCTGTTGAGTGTTGCCATTTTCATGCTGATTCCTTTAAAAATGAGTTTGCCGGCAATTTTACTTATTACTTTTTTTATCAATGCTCTAGTTCAATTTTACGGCACAGCCGAAATATCAGCTATCCCGCTTATTGTTCATAAAAATCAACTGGTTTTAGCCAATGCCATTTTTGCTACTACTCTTTATACGTCTTTTTTGCTGGGGTTTGGTTTAGCAGGACCGTTAATTAATTACTTAGGCATTGATTTTGTATTTGAATTAGGAGGGTTATTTCTTATAATGGCTTTCTTATTGTCTTTGGTGTTTCCTTCGATTAGAGGCGCTTTGGATACGCAAAGTAAAACATTGATTTTAGCTTTCAGGAAAAATGATTACTCCAAGTTTTATGAAATTGGGTTAAAAGAAATCGGGGAAACACTTAGGTTAATAAAAGGTAAATTACCTGTTTTATCTGCTATAGCCATTCTGGCAGGAGTGCAGGTTGTAGTAGGCATAATAGCTGTTTTGGCGCCCGGTTTTTTGGAAAAAAGCTTAAGAATTAACGCTACAGATGCTTCGTATGTTATAGTTATGCCTTTAGGGTTTGGTATAGTGGCAGGAGGGGTCTTCCTAGGCAGATTAGGCAACAAACTTATTAGAAGAACAGTGATTGCTAAAGCAATCCTTTTTGCAGGATTATTGTTTTTTCTTGAGGGTATTTCTCCTGTTATATCTCCGGCTATTAGCCATCTGCCCCGTCCCAAACCTTTACCTTTTGTCACTCAACCTCCTTTATCTGTGGTGTTAACTGTTGGTTCTTTCCTGCTGGGTATCGCTTTAGTTTCAATTCTGGTGCCCTCCCAAACTGTGCTTCAAGAAAACACACCTGAAGAAGACAGAGGGAAGGTATTTGCTGTTTTAGGAGTAGCTATGTCCGGTTTATCACTGGTTCCGGTACTACTGTCCGGGTTGCTAGCCGATATTTTCGGTACTACCCCAATCTTTATTGGGCTTGGTAGTGTAATTATGTTGATAGGATTGTTTGGTTTAAAGCCCAGCTGGTTTTTTAGAAAAAAGAGTCTGCCATTGCATGTTAGGGAGTTTTTGGGACTAGGACACTGGGAGGGGAAAAGTTAAAAGTTAAAGGTCAAAACTCAAAAGTCATGCTTCTAAAAAAACTCCAGCTTACTAATTTTAGAAACTATTCGAGTTTAGACATTGAGTTTGACTCTCGTCCTACTATCCTAGTGGGAGGAAATGGGGCGGGTAAGTCAAATTTGCTGGAAGCTATTTATTTACTTTCGACCACTAAATCTTTAAGAGTGGAAATAGAAAACGAATTAATCAAAGAAAATCAAGAATTTGCCAAAATTGAGGGGTTTGTGGCAAATAGCAGCGAAACAGAGCTTTTAATTATTATCAATAAACCTACTGACGAAGTAAAATTCAAAAAAAGGTTAATAGTGAATGGTATTTCCAGGAGAACGGTAGATTTTATCGGTCATTTGCCGGCCATAATTTTTTACCCCCAGGATATAAATATGGTAACCGGTTCACCTTCTTTGAGAAGGTGGCATATAGATTTAAGTCTGGCGCAAATTGATCCGGCATATAAAAGATCACTCACACTTTACGAGCAATTTTTAACTGCCAGAAACAGAGTTTTAAAAAGTATTAAAGAAGGTAAAAGCAAAACTCCCGAACTGGATTTCTGGACCCGCGGTTTAGTGGATAATGGAAAAATTATAACTGATAAGCGCCAAGCATTTTTTGATTTTATTGAACAGCAGCCAAAGGTTTTGGGAGATTTTAGATTTGTATACCACCCAAGTGCGTTGTCCTCAGAGAAGCTGCAAGAAACAAACGGGCGTGAGGTTGCAGCTGCTGCAACCTTGATAGGTCCCCATCGGGATGATTTTGTTTTAATAACATTTGAAAAAAACTTAGCTCATTTTGGCTCAAGAGGAGAGCAAAGGATGGGAACATTGGCTTTTAAGTTGGCCCAACTGGAATATATGGCGCATATTTTAGGTAAAAGGCCGGTACTTCTATTGGATGATATATTCTCAGAACTGGATGAGAATCACCGTAATTTGATAGGAGAGATTGCTTTAAAACAGCAAACCATTATCTCAACCATAGAAATGTCCGAAATCCCAAGTAATTTATTAGACAAAGCCAGAATTTTACAAGTAGAAGATGGCAAAATTACTCAGTCTGGCAACTAGCAAAATGATTAACGCCACCAGTGTGATATTCGTATTGTTTGCCTTGATATTCAAAAATTACCTTGTATCCTGGGGTAATTACTTGAGTATACATCTTTCCTGGTTCGGGGCAACCTAAACTGGAACCGCCCCACTGAGTTGCCTGCGAGCTTAGAACTACGATGTTTGGTAAAGTAGGTATCCTCCAACTAAGGCAGCAATTAGAACGACTATTAATATCGGAGCCAGACCTTTTTGGTTCATAAATTTAGAATACTACCTTTTACCAAAGAGTGGTATAATCAGTTTTATGGTAAAGAAATTAGATTATATTATCAAGCTTACCTATGATAAGTCCTATAAAGGCTATGTAGCTGATGTAGTCAATTTATTTGGCTGCATGTCCCAAGGTAAAACTAAAAAAGAGGCATTAGAGAATGCGGGAAAAGCAATCAAGGCTTATATGGAAGCTCTAAAGAAAGAGAAAAATGCCGAATATTCCAGAAGAACTATCGATACGCCCACCCCTTTATTGAATGCCTAAATTAACTAATATTTCAGGTAGAGATGCAGTTAAAGCTTTTTTGAAATTCGGCTACAGACATGTGCATACTTCAGGAGACCATGCTATTTTACAAAAACCAAATGCTCCAAGTTTATCAATACCATTACATAAAGAAGTTGCATAATTTTTATTAAAAGCTCAGTTAAAAAAGGCGAATATCTCTATAGCAGCCTTCATTAAGGCGCTAAAATAGTAAGCGACTATAGAAATGTCCGAAATCCCAGCTTCGGTGACAGAATATACAACGATCGTTCAATATTTTGTCTAAGGAAGAAATTTAAAGGTGGCGATAATTTTATCTATAATTTCTTTATTGCTTGCTTCGTCTGGGAAATAGTCAAGCCTAATTACTATTTGCCAACTCCCTTCTTGTAGCTTATATGGATAATCGTGGTTTAGAAAGACAAAGTAAGTAAGGGCTGTGAATGGTTTATAGAAACACTCTATTCCAGAAGTCCAAAGAATTTTTTGCTCGATAGCTTTCTTATTACCTAATGAAACTATTTATCTTATTATTTCACCTCTGCCACCATTTCCTGTTGTTCCTTTACTACCACCCCAATATCCATTGTCAAGATTATAGTAATCATTTTCTGAAATATTTCTAAATTTTGGATCATAAGAGATTGCTCCAAACCCTACACTTCCATTGACTGTATCAGGTTGAAGCACACAATGCGTGTTATTGGAATCTGTTTTTGTATGAAAATTAGAATCTGAATACTGACGTGTTTGATATTCGAAGTCTTTTGGGATTTGGTATGCATAATACTTTGTTTGGACGGTTTCCCAGTCAGAATATTCTTTGACAGGTTTAACTAATTCTTTGGGAATAGAATTTCCCCTTTCTACTTTAGAGGTGGATTGCTGTATAAACGATGATTGGGGAGAAGAAACAGGAGTATTGGTTTTACCTTAATAGCAGCGGAGTAGCTGCTATTTTAGGTCAAGAAGGATTTTTTGATGCATTCAGGATCAAATTTGAACGTGATCACGGCATAGTCGAAGTGACTTTTGTTAAAACATGAAGAGTAAGAAACTCAACTTCGTATCAAGATTCCAAGTGGAGAATGACAGGTTTCCGGAGCTCAGCTGATGACAAAAACATCACGGCCGTAATAAAAATGTGAACTCTGATAACAAAAAATGCAACGATCGTTCAATATTTTGTCTAAGGAAGAAATTTAAAGGTGGAAAGGATTTACTTAACAACTTACAAAATGTCTGACCCCATCAGTATGGTATTCGTATTGTTTGTTTTGATATTCAATAGTTACTTCATACCCCGAGTTAATTACTTGGAGGTAAGAAGTTTTTGGCTTTGGACAGCCCATGCTGGTGTCGCCCCACTGGACTTTTTCTATGCTAACCAAATTAATTTGGGATTTATCCACGCCAAGTTTTTTAGCTAAATTCTCCAGAATGGATTGCGTTGTAATAGAAGGGGTCGTATCGCTTGAGGAACTAGAAGGGGTGGGTACTGTTGGGCTTGGAGAAGATATGGGAGTTGTTGTAAATTCAGGGGTAGGTGTTGGTTTAAATGGTTTAGCTAAAAACCAGTAACTTGAAATAAAGAGGCCGGTTAATGTGATAAAAACTAATATAATTATCCCGCTGATACCTTTTTGGTTCACTAAGATTATTCTAACATAGAAATTGACAAGTCAAATGTTGTATAATATAGTATATACAGTTAATGAAAACTGTAAAGCTGGTTTTTGCGTTTGCATGGGATAAAGGTAATAGAGAAAAGCCTAAGCAACACGGTTTAACTCTGGAAGAGACAGAAGAAGCTTTCTTTGATGAGAATAAAATTATCTTTGCTGATTGGAAACACTCAGTAACAGAACAGAGAGTTACTTTGTTTGGAAAGACAAAGCAGGGAAAACTATTAAATATTACCTATATAAACCGAGGCAGTAAAATTAGAATTATTACAGCCAGACCAATAAACAAAAGGGAGGTGCATTTATATGAAAAAGCCACTTAGGATTCCAGAATTTAAAAACGAAGATGAAGAAGCGGAATTTTGGGCAAATTTAGATCTTTCTAAATATTTGGAGCCGTCTGATTTTGAAAGAGTGAGCTTTCCAAATCTTAAACCAACAACCAGGTCCATATCTATCAGGATTCCGGAATATTTATTAAACAGGGTTAAAGAGAAAGCCAATGAGATTAATGTTCCTTATCAGTCTTTAATTAAGCAATACATTAAAAAGGGAGTGTTTTCTCCTGGGAGCTAATAGCTTTTTACGAGTCATTTTTTAATGCCCCAGCCAGGACATAAATTAATCTTTTTAACCATATTGACAATAATAGCCTATTTTAGTTAAACTAATCAAGAAATTATGCATAAAAAAATGATTTATGAGTTAAATTCAAATATTTTAATGTATCCGCCTAGGGGCGGATTTTTTTAATATGACATTTAAGAATCGGGACATTATTGATATAAACGATTTTTCCAAAGAGGAATTACTGTTTATTTTAAAAACTGCCAAAAGGTTTGATCCTGTCTTTGTCAAAAGAGATAGATCCAATTATACCATTGCTCAGGGAAAAATAGCCGCAGTCTTATTTTTTGAACAATCCACCAGAACTGAGCAATCCTTCAGATCTGTCGCCCAAAAAATCGGCATGGGGATTATTGGTTTTAACGATCCGGAGTCAACCTCCATTCATAAGGGTGAGAGTTTTTCAGATACCATCAGAATTATGAATTCTTATGCGGATGTTTTAATTATCCGCCATCCTCAGCCGGGAGCTGCCAGAGAGGCTGCAAATGTAGCGGAAATCCCGGTAATTAACGCCGGCGACGGTCCCAACCAGCATCCTACTCAAACAATGTTGGATTTATACACCATCTTAAAAGAAGCAGGCAGAATTGACGGAATAACCGTGGCCTTAATGGGGGATTTAAAGTATGGCAGAACTGTTCATGCGCTGTCTTTAGCCTTGTCACATTTTAAGGTTAAACAAATTTTTGTCTCCCACCCAACTTTGGCAATGCCGGATGAATTTTTACGGATTTTAGATCAAAGAGGGGTAAGATACGAGCAGACCGATGAACTGCCGGAGAATTTTTCAGCCGACTTTTTATACCAAACCAGGGTGCAAAAGGAAAGATTTGCTAACCTTAATGAATATAAAAAGATTAAGGACAAGTTTATCTTAGACGGTTCTTTTAAAAAGTATCTGGATAAAGGTGTGAAACTCATGCATCCCTTGCCCAGAGTAAATGAGATTGATCCTATTTTAGACAATCACCCGAATGCTATTTATTTCACCCAGGCCAGGAACGGATTATATATCAGGGAAGCATTGCTGGCATTGGTTTTAGGAAGAATATAAGTTTTTACTCTATGATCGGTAAATTGATTCTGTCCGACGGGACAGTTTTTTTAGGACAAAACTTTGGAGCAAATCTTACCGCCTCAGGTGAGGTGGTTTTTAATACCGGAATGGTAGGGTATCCGGAAAGCTTAACTGATCCTTCTTATTTTGGCCAGATTTTAGTTTTAACTTATCCATTGGCAGGCAATTATGGTATCCCAAAAAAAGAATTTTGGGAATCAAAAAAGATTCAAGTTACAGCTTTGATTGTACAAAATTATATTGAGCATCCTTCCCATTTTGAGAGCGAAAACACTTTGACAGAGTGGTTAAAGGAGCAAGGTATACCTGCCTTGCATGGGATAGATACCAGAGCTCTGACTACTAAGCTAAGACAGCATGGAGTGATGCTGGGAAAGATAGAGTGTAAAGTGCCCGCCAGAGGCGAGGCTCGCCAAAGGCGGCAAAGTGCAACCTTGCCTGCCGGCAGGCAGGAGTGCAAAGTTAACAAAACTTACGACCCAAATAAAGAAAATATTCTCCCCTTGGTTAGTACTAATAAAGTGGAAATTTATGGTAGCGGCAGGAAAAATATCATCTTAATAGACTGTGGAACAAAAGAAAATATAGTCAAAAGTTTAGTCAAAAGAGGGGTAAAAGTAACAAGAGTACCCTGGAATTTTGATCCGCTTGCGCAAGGGCTGGATTTTGATGCAGTTTTGGTATCCAATGGGCCGGGTGATCCCAAACAAGCTAAGGAGACAATTCAAACCGTCAAGCAAATATTTACCAAAAACATCCCTACTTTCGGCATTTGTTTAGGCTGCCAAATTATGGCTTTGGCAGCAGGGGGGAATACTTTTAAGTTGAAGTTTGGCCATAGAGGTCAAAACCAGCCGGTAATGAATATAGATACAGGGAAAGCCTTAATTACCAGCCAAAATCATGGTTTTGCAGTGGACACAAAATCCCTAGGCGCAGAGTGGCAGGAATGGTTTTTTAATTTAAATGATAAAACAAACGAAGGTATCAAACACAAGACAAAACCATTTATGGCAGTCCAGTTTCACCCGGAAGCAAGTCCGGGGCCGGTTGATGCAGGCTATTTATTTGATGAATTTATTAAGTTGCTTAAGTAACTTAAGATACTTATGATGAAAAAAATCTTAGTTTTGGGCTCGGGTGCCCTAAAGATTGGTGAAGCCGGAGAGTTTGATTATTCGGGCTCTCAGGCTCTAAAGACTTTAAAAGAGGAAAATACTAAAGCTGTTTTGGTTAATCCTAATATTGCCACTATCCAAACTTCAAAAGATTTGGCAGGTAAGATTTACTTTTTGCCGGTTACCCCATATTTTGTGGAAGAAGTGATAAAGAAGGAAAAACCGGATGGAATTTTTTTGAGTTTCGGGGGACAAACTGCCCTAAACTGCGGTTTGACACTGGAAAATTTAGGCATATTCAACAAATACGGGGTAAAAGTTTTGGGCACGCCAATTAAAAGTATTCAAGCAACCGAAGATAGAGAAATTTTTGCCAAAGAATTGGACAAAATCGATATTAAAGTTCCCAAGGGTGGTTTTGCTGACTCTTTAGATCAGGCCTTAAAGATAGCCCAAAAAATGGATTACCCTCTACTTATCAGATCAGGTTTCTCTTTAGGAGGCTTGGGCTCGGGGGTTGTGAGAAATAAAGAAGAGTTAATTAAAAAGGTTTCTGTGACTTTAAAGCACACCCCCCAAATTGCAGTAGAAGAATATCTGGAGCATTGGAAAGAAATTGAATATGAGGTGGTTAGGGATAATTTGGGTAATAAGATCACGGTTTGTAATATGGAGAATTTAGATCCTTTAGGTATTCATACAGGGGAGAGTATTGTGGTGGCTCCTTCGCAAACGTTAAACAATTATCAATATCATTTTTTGAGGAAGCTCGCATTACAAGTAATAGAGCATTTAGGGATAGTAGGAGAGTGTAATATCCAGTTTGCGCTAAATCCGAAAAATAATGATTATCGGGTGATTGAAGTTAATGCGAGATTGTCTAGATCGTCCGCTTTAGCTTCTAAAGCTACAGGCTATCCTTTGGCTTACATTGCTGCCAAAATAGGTTTAGGCTATAACCTGCCTGAGTTGAAAAATTCTGTAACCCTTTCTACTTCGGCCTTTTTTGAGCCGGCCTTAGATTACATTGTGGTTAAAATCCCGCGGTGGGATTTGCAAAAGTTTATAGGAGCAGAAGAATCAATCGGCTCAGAAATGAAAAGCGTTGGGGAAGTGATGGCCATAGGCAGAAGCTTTCCGGAGGCTTTGCAGAAGGCAATTAGAATGCTTGAGACAGGTCAGGATGGATTATTAAACGGTAGCAAGCTGAATGATAGTCAACTCTTGCCTTCTACTCAAAGGCTTTTTGCGATTGCCCAGAAAATGGCTAAGGGCGAGGCTATAGAGAATATTTATTCTGCTACAGGTATTGATCCCTGGTTTTTGTATCAGATTAAAGAGATGGTTGGGTTTGAGCAGAAATTAGGTCGCCAGTCGCCCTCCCCTTTGGGGGCCCGCAGTCGTCAGACTATATTTAAGGCAAAAAGACTGGGGTTTTCAGATAGGTTGATAGCTAAAAAACTCAAGACTACAGAGGAAAAAATCAGAGTTTATAGAAAACAGCATGGGATTGTCCCCAAACTAAAGCATATTGATACTTTGGCAGCAGAATATCCGGCCAAAACAAACTATCTTTATCTGACTTATCATGGGGAAACATCAGAGTTTCTTAAGTCACCTAAGTCACTTAAAAAGGCAATCGTCTTAGGCTCCGGTCCTTATCGTATTGGTTCTTCTGTGGAATTTGATTGGTGTTCAGTTACAGCAGCTGCCACTTTAAGGAGTAAGGGCATACAAACTATTATAGTCAATTGCAATCCGGAAACAGTATCTACAGATTATGACCTGGCAGATAAATTATATTTTGAAGAGCTTACCCTCGAGCGTATTAGCGATATTTTAGATATTGAAAAGCAGACAGATGGTAAGAGTCAAGTTAGTCTAGTCTTGGGTTTTGGCGGACAGGTGCCCAATAATCTGGCAATGTCTGCGTATAGAGCAAATTATCATATCCTGGGCACCTCTCCTGCCAGTATTGATCAGGCAGAAAATCGGGATAAATTTTCCAAGCTGTTAGATAAGCTGGGAATTGAACAGCCTGCCTGGAGCATTTTAAAAAATGTTACTGATGCTGTCCGGTTTGCCAAAACAATAGGTTATCCGGTGTTAATCAGACCTTCATATGTTTTGTCAGGCTCGGCTATGAATGTAGCCTATTCGGCTCAAGAGTTAAAGAAGTTTTTGCAACAGGCTACTCAAGTTTCCAGTGAACACCCGGTGGTAATTTCTAAATTTATGGAAATGGCCAAAGAAATAGAAATTGATGGAGTAGGGCAAGAGGGTAAACTCTTGATTTATGCCATTTCCGAGCATGTAGAAAATGCCGGAGTTCATTCCGGCGACGCCACTATTGTTTTACCGCCTCAAAGATTATATTTGGAAACTGTCCGCAAAATTAAAGAAGCTACTAAAAAGATTATTGCAGAATTAAAAATTACCGGTCCTTTTAATATTCAATTTCTAGCTAAAGATAATAAGATATTAGTAATTGAATTAAATTTGCGGGCTTCCCGCTCTTTTCCGTTTGTATCTAAAGTCACAGGCTACAATTTTGTGGAAATAGCAACTCAGGTAATGCTGGGAGAAAAATTATCAGGCGATTACAAAACAATTGACCTAGACTATGTAGCTGTAAAAGCTCCACAATTTTCTTTTAACAGAATAAAAGGAGCAGATCCGAGGCTGAGGGTGGAGATGTCTTCTACCGGAGAAGTAGCCTGTTTTGGAAATGATTTGTCTGAAAGTTATTTAAAATCACTTTTGGCAACCGGGTTTAAATGGCCTAAAAAAAGTATCTTTTTATCAATTGGCGGAAGTAAAAATAAGTTAGATTTGTTGTCTTCTGTTAAAAAATTAGATAAGTTAGGCTTTAAACTATACACTACAGAACATACCTATTTATTTCTCAAAGAAAATAATATTAACTCTAGTAGAGTTTACAAAATCTCTGAAAACAAAGGGCCTTCTGTCTTGGATTTGCTTAAGGAAGGAGAGATAGATTTGGCCATTAATATTTCCGATGGAGGATCTCCTAAAGTTGAGTCAGATGGGTATGTTATTAGAAGAAATTGTATAGATTTAGGGATACCGCTTGTGACTAACTTGCAATCAGCAGAGCTTTTAGCTTCTTCCTTGGAGTCCAAAAGGATTGAGGATTTAGAAATTAAATCCTGGGATGAGTATGTAACAGTATAACCATTTGGTTTTTTGCGGGAAATGAGGGATAATAAAGTCATAACTCTTTATGTTTATTCCCAAATACACAATTACTAACAAAATTCTAAAAAACGTAGGTATTGTTGAAGCTGCCAGAGAAGTGATCATGAATGCTCCTTTGGTGCCTGCCTGGGAAGCTAAATTTAGAAAAGAAGCCATAGAGCGCACAATTCATCACGGTACTCATTTGGAAGGTAATCCCTTATCTGAAGATCAAGTGAAAGATATCCTGGATGGGCAAGAAGTAACAGCCAGGGATAGGGATGTGCAGGAAATTATCAATTACAGAAATGTTTTAAAGTTTATTGATGCAGTTCAAACCCAAATTGGTTCAAGTAACGCCTACAACTTTACTATTGAAACCATGTTAGAAATTCATCGGTTAACTACGGAAAAAATTCTTTCCTCAGAGTCCAGCGGTAAGTTTAGGGTTCGTCAGGTGGTGATTAAAAACACCAAAACAGACCAAATTTCTTATACGCCTCCTCCTGCCGTGGAAGTGCCTTTTTTAATTGAAGATTTAGTTAATTGGATTAACTCGGATGAAGCAAGACAAATCCATCCTGTTTTAAAAGCCGGTATCATCCATTATGAAATTGCTAGGATTCATCCGTTTGTAGATGGGAACGGTCGGGTTTCGAGGGCTGTGGCGACTTTAGTAATGTTTTTGGACAGTTATGATATTAGAAAGTTTTTTTCCTTTGAGGAATATTTTGATGAAAATCCCATGCAATATTATTTAACCTTGCAGGCTGTTTCAAATCAGCTGGTTTTAGATACCCATGAGAGAGATTTAACTCCCTGGTTGGAGTATTTTATAGAAGGAGTAGCGATTGAACTGAATAAAGTTAAAGAGAAAGTGCAAAGGATTTCTGTTGATGTCAGGGTGAAGGATAAACTAGGGGAGCAGGTAATGTTAAATGAAAGACAAATGGCCATCATGGAATTTCTTCACCGCTATAAATCCATGCAGAATAAAGACTTTAGGAAAATCTTCCCGGAGTTTTCAGATGATACGGTACTGCGGGAGATGAAATTTCTAAAGCAAAAGGGACTAATTAAAAAACTCGGCGGCACCAAAAAAGCTACGTATGTTTTAAAGTAAATTTAGCGAGCTACGCCCTTTTGTCGTTTTTTCATCTGCATATCAACATCAGCCCGTTTTAAAAGTGTTTCCCAATCTTGGTCTTCATTTGGGTTAAAGGTTGCAACACCTATTGTGACTGATGGAGGTTGACCAAAGCGTCTTCTATATTCAGGTACTTCTAAATCGGCTGTCGCAGCAATTTCCACTTTTAGTTTATTGGTAACGACTGCAGCTCCTTCTGGCGAAGTTCCTGACAGGATGATAACGAATTCATCACCTCCTGGTCTGGTGGCGGTATGTTCTTGGTTTTGTGCCTCATCAAAATTTTTATAATTTTGTTTATTAAGACGAGCTGCGATATCGGTTTCTCTCTTTAATGTTCTTCTGATACCGTTTGCAAATCCTATGATAAGTCTGTCTCCGACTGCATGAGTTAATGTATCATTAACTTCTTTAAATCTGTCACCATCAATAAAGAGAACACTAAGAGGTGTTTTTGTTTTTCTTGCTATGCCCATAGCCAATTCCAAATCCTCTTTTAAGCCTGCTCTGTTTTTGAATCCAGTCATACGGTCTATCTTAGCGGCCTGATCTACAAAGGAAGCAATTCTACGAGCAATTTCATCTTTCTTATCGGGCTGGAGAATAGCCATATCTATAAATCCCTTGATGATAGCAGTTCTTGCTTCAGAGAATAAGATAGGGTCTAGTGCATAACTCCTTTTCTCCGATAGTGGCTCAGGGGCTTTGGGCGCTTCACTTATGGAATCCATCTCTCTATTATAACTCGTAAGAAGCAGTTATTTTACAAAGTTGAGGATGCTTGTCAAGGCTGAAAGAATGGTCTACAATCCAAGATGATGACATTTGGACAACTTTCCCTGTATTTTGAGAAATTAGAAAAAACTTCCTCTAGGCTAATATTAATAGACATCCTCGCTGAGCTTTTCTCAAAGGTTCAATTAATTGAAATTGGTAAAGTAGCTTACTTAATCCAGGGTAGAGTAGCACCATTTTTTGAGCCCTTAGAGATTGGCATGAGTGAAAAGCTGATAGCTCAATCAATTGCTAGAGCATTTGGTGTGGATAGAGAAGAAGTTCTAAAAGAATATGGAAAAGTAGGGGATTTAGGGTTAGTTGCCTTACAGCAAAGTGTAAAGTGTAAAGTGCAAAGTGCAAAGTTGGGAGTTGCGGAAGTGTTTGATAAGTTAAGGGACATTGCTAAATTTACTGGTGAGGGGACTGTTGAGCGAAAGGTTTCTGGATTGGTTGATCTACTGACTAAAGCTAGTGGGATAGAGGCTAAACATTTAGTGAGAATTCCTCTAGGTACTTCCCGATTAGGGATTGGTGATCCAACAGTGCTCGACGCTTTTGCTAAATTGAAATTGGGTGATAGAAGTAAAAGGAAAGAACTGGAAGGGTCATATAACAAAGTTTCTGATTTAGGTTTAATCGGTGAAACTTTATGGGAGAAAGGCTTGGAAGGAGTTAAAAAGTTGGATGTAACTGTGGGTAGGCCCATTAGATCTCAATTGGCAGAAAGACTGCCTGATGCCAAAACTATTTTGCAAAAATTCGGAGGTAAAGCCCATGTTCAGTTTAAATACGATGGATTCAGGTGTGTCACCGGTTACACGGCGCCGTATATTAAGGGTAAAGGGATTACTTCAGTAAGAGATTTACAGGTGGGAGATTTAGTACTTACTCATAAAGGACGATTCCAAAAAGTTCTTGCTAAGCAAAAAAGAACTATTAAAAAGGGAGAGAGATTATTTAAATTCCAAACCTATTTGGGTGATGAGATAGGTATTTCTGAAGGGCACCCGCTATTGTGTATCGAACATGGTAAACAGGTTTGGAAAGAGGTAGAGTTTATTAAACCAGGAGATGAGGTGATATTTCCTTTACCTAAATTTCCTCCTAATAACCCTCACCTAGCGCCAATCCGATTAGAGCTTTCCACTCTTTCCGGTTATAAAAAAACCTTCATTCTGAATTGCGACTTCTATCGATTTTTAGGATTTTGGATTGGGGATGGTTTCACTAATAATTTTCATAATACAGAAAGAGTAGGCTTGTTATTCAATGGAAAAACAGAAGTGGATTTAGCAAATGATTATAAAAAGATCATTGCAAACACTCTTCACGTGCCAAAAATGACAGTATCAAGAACTAGTGCAAAAGGTTGTGTGACATTATATTGGCGGGATGAACCACTTAGACATTGGCTGTCGACTTATTTTAGAAGAGATTGGGAAGGTAAAATGTTGCCCGAATGGTTTAGTCATGTTAGCAAGGAAAACTTCGAAAAATTTCTACAGGGCTGGATAGAGTCAGACGGCAGTATTGACAAGGATGGAATTGCCAAGATTGTAACCAGGGAAAGAGATTTAGCTTCTTTCGCTCAATTAATCGGGCTTTCTCAGGGTATTGTGATTGGCCTACATCGTATCAGAATTAAATATAAGTTAGGCTTACACTTTGATAAACCTGTTTTAAAAACTTATTACCAGCTAGTTTTTCCTAAAACTACTAGGTATGCGAGAGTGGAAAATGATAAGTTAATAGTTCGAGTTCGAAAAAACCAAACAGTAAAATATAGAGATCCGAGAATACAACTTTATGATATTCAAGTGGAAGAGGATGAAAGTTTTTGTGTACCAATGGTATCACTTCATAACTGCCAGATTCATAAAGACGGAGAAAAGGTAAGATTATTTTCTCGTAATTTGGAAGAAACTACTCCCATGTTTCCCGAGATTGTTCAAGGGGTTTTAAGACAAGTTAAGGCCAAAACTGCCATTTTAGATTCTGAAGCTTTGGCAATTAATCCTTTATCAGAAGAATTTTTGCCATTTCAGGAAACTACAAAGAGACGAAGAAAATATGGCATAGAGGAAATGTCTAAAACTTTACCTCTTAAGGCTTTTATTTTTGATGTGATGTATATAGATGGTAAATCTTTGATGGATCAGCCTCTGACAGAGAGAGTCGAGAGTCTAGAGTCTAGAGTCAAGGCCTTGCCTGCCGGCAGGCAGGGAAATGAGGTATTACTGCCACAGCCGGGTGAGATAGTAGATAACGAGGAGAGATTAAATGAGCTTTTTAATGATTCTTTAACCAAAGGCTTGGAGGGGTTAGTAGTTAAAAGATCGGATTCTAAGTATGAAGCAGGGGCCAGGAATTTTAATTGGGTAAAGCTTAAGAGGCATTCGGCAGGTGAACTCAAAGATACTATTGATTGTGTAATTTTAGGTTATGTTTATGGTAGGGGGAAGCGGGTTACATTTGGAGCAGGGGCATTGTTGGTAGGAATTTATGACAAGGAAAAAGATGAATTTGTGACAGTATCCAAAATAGGGACAGGCTTAACGGATGAAGAATGGAGGGAGATTAAAGTTAAAAGTGAAAAGTTCAAGGTTCAAAGTAAACCGGCCCGGGTAAATTCATTAATTATTCCTAGTGTTTGGGTGGAACCTAAAATAGTGATAGAGGTATTGGCTGATGAAATTACCCGTTCTCCGGTGCATACAGCAGGAAAAATCGGGGATGAACCCGGATATGCCCTAAGATTTCCCAGACTGGTTAAATTCCGTGAAGCTGACAGGCAACCTGAAGATGCAACTACTGTCAAAGAATTAATACAGATGTATCATCAACAATTTAAGAAATAGGGTTTTTAATTATGTTTAATATAGAGAGATTAAGGTCGGGAGTGAAAGAGTTCAGATCACGTCCTTTTGACAGAGCAGCCTCGGTTGTAGCTTTAAATATAGCATTCTACTCGATGCCAATAGTAATGCTGGCTCCATTTATCAATATGTCAGAAACTGCTCCCTTAGAAGAAAGGGTGATTAGATGGATGGTGGGAATGGGGGGTGGTGTGGCTATCGGTGAACTCAGTAAGTTAATCCAGGACTTACGCACTTGAATTGTATTCTTTTATAGTTTTTCCCACTAAAAATATATCCCATTAGGAATTTGTGCCTGTTAATTAATCTGCTCAAACTGT
>Ga0209343_10000935_pt1 | contig 40371 bp, 43 predicted proteins | sample RifCSPlowO2_02_FD_184026 | JGI IMG/M metagenome (GOLD analysis project Ga0209343, IMG submission 184026) | Groundwater microbial communities from Rifle, Colorado - Rifle CSP2_plank lowO2_0.2 (SPAdes) (version 2) | ecosystem: Environmental > Aquatic > Deep subsurface > Groundwater | place...
GGCTTCCCTTAGGATTACTACTTCCTGGGCAGTTAAGAAGTTTTTCATGTAATTCTATGAGACTACACTTTTACCCTGCTTGTCAAATTTTAAGTTGTAAACTCATTGACGAGTGGTATATATAGCAAAGCTCAAAACTCTGCTTCATTTCCAGGACACCTCTTCATCATCTAACCCGGCATGAAAAGGATTACTAAAATTATAAAAAAATTCCTCATAAATACTTATGGACCCTGTGTCGGCGTAGGCGTAGGTTCCGGTGTAGGGGTGGAAGTAGGAGTTGGTTCAGGAGTTGGGCTGGGTGTGGCGGTTGGTCCAGGCGTCGGGGTAGGGGTAGCAGTCGGATCCGGAACGGGAGTTGGCGCAGATGTTGGTTCAGGAGTTGGAGTTGGGCTTGGACTAGGAGTCGGCGTGGGAGTAGGCTCCCCGGTAGGTTGAGGTGTTGGGGATACAGACGGTCCATACAGCTTATTTGCATTCCCGCTATCAATACCTGCCACTTCCGGTTTTGGTGAACTGGGTAAAGTAGCCGGAACATTAAGAAGATTAGGGCTACTCATAGACAAACTTTGTGAACCATTTAAGTCTTGGAGGCTGTTTGCAGAAATAAGATGGATAAAAAGTAAAACGCTTCCCATCATTACACCGATTAAGACAACAGACAAAACTAGTGTTAAAAAAATTGGGGTATGGGGAAATGATTTGTTAATTTGCAAATTATATACTACTTTGGCTACTAGTTTTACCAAATAGTTTTCTTAATTCTGCTTTCACCTCCTGTAAAATCTCTTTTTGCTTTGGATCTAAATTCTTACCAGCCCTATTAATATAAAGATTAAGCATACTCATGGCAGACTGAAAAGAGGTAGTCTTTTTTCTGGTACTTGTTTCAGCAGACTTTTTTAAAGAAGCAGCAATTTTTTGAGGATCTTTCCATGTAAATACGCCTCTATCCAAATCTAATGCATTACTGGTTCTTGTTACCTTATTAGACCAATATTTCTTTTTAGGCATATCCAGGGAAAAAATCTACTTTAATTTGACTGCCAGATATACCCATATTTTTTAAACTCTTTTCAAAAGCTGTTACCATTGAATGTGACCCAGAAATATAAAATATTCTTTTAAAATAGTCCTGCACTATCTGACGGATCATTTGCTCATCAATCGGGCCTATTTTTCCCTCCCATTTAGCAGGAATATTTTTAGCATCAGTCAAAACATAAATAATTTTTATACCCAAATCATTGCCGGCTTTATCAAGTATTACTTTATAGGCAATATCCTCTATTGTTTTGTTAGAATACAGTAAAACTATATCACGCCGTTCCCTTGTGTCCAAAAGATACTTAATCATGCTCCTAAAGGGAGTTATTCCTATTCCTCCTGCCATAAATACCAGTTTTTTATTTAAATCTTTTGGCAAAGTAAAATCGCCTGCCAATTGTGAAGCGATAATTTTATCATTTGAGTCCATGCCTAGAAGCGTTTGTTTAAATGAACTAGGCTCCGGACAAAACTTTACCCCAATCCTCAAATTGTCCTCTGTAGGAGAAGACGCTACCGTAAAAAATCTTCTGTTTCCCCTACTGTCAGGATTACTATGTCCTAATGTCCACTCCATATATTGTCCGGGTAAATATGACAATTTTTTCTCAAGCCCAAAGACAAAATCATAAGTATCTTTGGCGATTCTAATTTTTTCTTTTAACTTTAAAACAAATCTCTCCTTCGGACTAACTAAATAGGAAAAAATATTTCCTATTAAAAGTGCTGGTTCCGGAGTAAGGGTAAATAATAAACCAACCAATCCTCCGTATATTACCTGCTTTTTTCTAGTAGGAGGAGTTGTTTGCGGTTCTGTTAACATAATAAAGGCAAAAAATAGTATAGGTGTATCTAAAATTAAATTTTGGGCAGATGATAATACGTTTCCCCCTTTCAAAAATACATTTCCTAAGATAATAATTAAAGTAACACAGAAAAAACTCAATACCAAGCTAAACTTTCTTATCTTTCTTACGATTAATAATCCTCCAACTAAGCTAACTGGCGCCATCCACAAAGTCCCTACCCACCAGCTGGCTGATTGATTAATAATGATCGCTGTTAAAAAAATTGCTAATGCTGCCGGATTAAAAATATGTTTTTTATTGATAGCCAAAATATATTTAGAAACCATGGCCAAAATTGCCACCCAAATAAAGAAGGTTATCTCATGAGTATTCTTAATTGGGGTAATAACCAAGGCTAAAATTAAAGCTGTAATATAGATGGATTCAACATTAGTAGGAACATTAAAAACTTTAGCAAAAATCCTATTTGTAATCGAACATATAACCACTAAAATAGCAACGGAAAAAAGTAATGATAACAAATTGAAAGGCAAAACATTAAAAAAACTTAAAATTGCAGCAACAGCCAAAAAGAAAATTAAGCAGTAAAGCGCCAACCGGTACATAGTGATGTTATTTAAAAAATCATCAATTATCTGCATCTGCCGTACTTTAGTGTAGAAGTTTACATATTATGCTATATTAGGAAGATGAGCAAGGCAAAAATCAGTTATTCTGCAGCTGGCGTTGATTATGATGTTTTAGATCCCCTAAAAAGACTTGCCCAAAAAACGGGTTTGCAAACCGCCAAAAATCTTGATCAATTTGGATATAAAGAAATTTCCGGCAGCCGCGGTGAATCTGCCTATGTTTGGGAGGAAGAGGATGCTTATAGAGCGTTCGTAGTTGAGGGTCTAGGCACCAAAAATTTAGTGGCAGATGAAATGAGTAAAGTATCAGATAAAACTTTTTATGACGTTGTTGCACAGGATACAGTTGCAGCAATTGTTAATGACTTGCTGACAGTCGGAGCCTTGCCGCAAGTGGTTAATGCATATTTTGGAACCGGGGGGCCAGAGTGGTTTGCTAATCAAAAGAAGATGAAGGATTTAGTAACCGGTTGGACAAAGGCTTGCCAGCTTGCCGGCTGTAGCTGGGGTGGCGGTGAAACACCCTCTCTTTCCGGTATTATCAATGCGAAGACTTTGGATCTGGCAGGAGCAGCTATAGGTATTAGCAAACCTAAAAGCAGACTTACTTTAGGGGATAAATTGCAGGCAGGAGATGCAATTTTACTGATTGAAAGCAGCGGTATTCATGCAAATGGATTATCTTTGGCAAGAACTATTACTCAAAACTTGCCTCAACGTTATCAAACTAAACTTGCTGATGGAAAAGGTTACGGCGAAACACTACTGACTCCCACTCATATATACGTTAATTTAATAAAGGATTTGTTTGAAAGTGGGGTAGATATTCATTATATGGTTAATATCACTGGCCATGGATGGCGTAAACTGATGAGAGCAAACAAAGAGCTTACCTATCTAATCACCCTAATCCCTCAAATTCCCCCAATATTTAAATTTATTCAGCAGCACTGCGGAAATAGTGACGCGCAAATGTATTCCGCCTTTAATATGGGTGCAGGTTTTGCAATTTACTTACCTAAAGATCAAATAGAGAAGGCTCAGGAAATTGCTCAAAGGAACAACTTCAAATCTTGGAACGCAGGAGAAGTTCAAGAAGGCGAAAAACAAGTCGTAATAGCGCCAAAATATATCACCTTTAAAGAAGATGCCTTAAATCTCCGTTAGCGTCTTTCTCCATAAGTCCTGTGGGCTTTAGGAATTAATCTCTCACTTATTGAATTACCACTGTGTATACATTCAATTGCCTCAGCCAACAGCTTGGCAACAGAAACAATTACCAAGTTCGAACTGTTTTTCATCTCATCTCTTAGAGGTACGGTATCTGTAATAAAGATTTTATTAAGATTTGCTTCCGCAATTTTTTTTGGAGCAGGACCGGAAAAAAGTCCATGGGTTGCAGCAGCCGATACGCTCTTTGCCCCTTTAATCTTTATTAATTTTGCAGCTTCACAAAGTGTCCCCGCAGTATCAATCATGTCATCCACAATCAATACATCCTTATCTTCCACCTCTCCAACTAAATCCAAAGCCTTGCTTTCATTTGCCTTTTCAACATTCCTTTCTTTATAAACTATTGCTATACCGTCAGCGCCCAATAAATCTGCATAAAAAGCAGCCTTTAAAACTCCGCCTTTATCAGGTGAGGCAATTACCAGATTTTTCTTAAAATGCTCTTTTAAAACAGGTAAAAATGAGTAGCTGGCATATAAATTATCCCAGGGAATTTCTACAAAACCCGGTTCCTGTTCACTATGTATATCAATAGTCACAATTCTGTCTGCTCCCGTGTATTCAATCAGTCTTGCAATAATAGATGCGGAAATCGGTACTCTTGGTCTGTCTTTTCTGTCTTGTCTGGAATATCCAAAATATGGAATTATCGCTGATACCTCAGAAGCAGATGATCTTTTTGCTGCATCAATTATTAATAAAAGTTCCATAATTGAAGAGTCAACCGGCGGACAAGTGGGCTGGATGATAAAAGCATCCCTCTTTCTTAAATTCTCCGGGATGATAATCCTTTTTTCACCGTCGGCAAAAACAGTAACGGTTTCATCAACTTGCTTTCCTATAATTTTGGCAACGTCTTGAGCAAGCTTTACATTTGCCGTTCCTGTTAAAAGCACAAAACCATTACTATTTGGCATATAGATATTTTAAATTATTTTTGATTCTTTTGTCTATTGGGTAATTAAAGAATTGGAATGTTTCACCGGTTATTTTTTCAAAAACTGCAATATATCTTTTAGTCAAATCCACAATTAATTGTTCGCTCATTTCCGGAGGTTTACCATCACCTTTATAACCTCTTTGGGCATACCAAAGCCGCAAGAATTCTTTGTCAAAATTTTCCAGTTCCAGTCCTTTTTTAAAACGGTCCCGGTAAGTTTTTGCAATCCAAAAACGGGACGAATCCGGGGTATGTATTTCATCCATTAAAGTTAATCTTCTTTCATCATCCAATCCAAATTCGTATTTAGTATCCACTAAAATCAGTCCTTGCTTTTTACATAGCTTGCTGCCGAATGCAAAAAGTTCCAAAGCTGCCGTTTTCATCTGTATCCATATTTTGGGGGTGACAATTTTTCTTTGTAGAATCTCTTTTTCTGTCAGTCTCTCATCATGTCCATTTTTTCCCCCGCCATGAGTAGTTGGAGTAATCACAGGTTTAGGTAGCTTTTGATTTTTCTTTAACCCGTCCGGGAATTTAATTCCATAAATCACTCTTTCTCCTTTTTGATAAGAACCCCAAATAGAAGTGTTAGTGACTCCACTAATGTAACCTCTAACAATCATCTCAATTGGAATCCCTGTGCAATTTTTTGCAATAGAAACATTAGGATCTGGTACAGAAATTAAATGATTCGGGATGATTCTTCCGGTTTTTTCAAACCAAAAAGCTGCTAACTGATTTAAAACAGCGCCCTTAAAGGGAATGTGTCCTAAAATTACATCAAAAGCGGATTGTCTGTCTGTGGTAACTATCACCCGACTTTTATCTAATATATAAAAGTCCCGCACTTTACCGCTGTATTTTTTACCTAATTTTGGCAGATTAATTGTTTTTAAAACATGGGGCAGAGATTCTAAGATTTTTTTCCTTGTCATCTTCCGGACACCTTCGAGGTGGACTAGGTTGGCACCTCTCCTTTTTACTTCATTTTTTTTGCTTTTTCCTCTATACCTACAGCTAATTTTTTTTTGTATTCTTGTAATTTCCTCTCAAGATTTTTATCAGAAACTGCTAAAATTTGCACTGCCAAAATGCCTGCGTTTCTTGCGCCATTAATAGCCACTGTGGCAACCGGAATCCCCGGAGGCATCTGCATTGTGGAAAGTAACGCATCAACCCCGTGTAATACTCCGCTTTCCATAGGCGCTCCAATCACCGGTAAAGGAAATTGTGCTGCCACCACCCCAGCCAAATGCGCAGCCATTCCGGCTGCACAAATAATAACTTTGCCGCCTTGCTTTCGGAATTCATCGACTAATTTTTCTGTTCTGTCAGGAGACCTATGCGCGGAAGATATTGTTAATTCATACTCCACTCCAAACCCTTTCAAGATTTTTGTTGCCTCATCCATTTTAGGCAGATCCGAATCAGAACCAACTATGACTAATATCTTTTTCATGTTTAAAACTACTTCATTTAACCATACTTGTAATTTTATTTACAAGCTCCAAAGCCTTTTTTGTAGCATTGCCAATATGATTTTTGGCATTTAATAATTTTCTGATTTCATCTGCCTTTAAATATTTCTTAATTTCTTTATTTTCCAAAAGTAGACTTTCCATTGGATTATCTTTCCCAATATGCATTTGATTCCAGGCTTCCATCGAAATCTCCCGCAAGACTTCATGCATCTTTTGTCTGTCAGCGCCCTTTTTCACTGCCTCAACAATTATTAATTCGCTTGCTGAAAACAGCCAATAAGTATTTAGGTTTAGAGTTATTCGTTTATCATTTATAGTTAAACCCTCAACAATATTAATTGCTGAACCAAGCATCTCATCTAATGCCAAAAACATTTCCGGTATGGCTACCCTCCTATTTGCTGAATCATCAAGTGTTCTTTCAAGTAACATATGGGCAGCATTATCCCAAGTTATTTTAGATAAATTTGAGACTAGTCTAGCAAGCGAGCAAATTTGTTCAGACTTTATTGGGTTTTTCTTAAAAGGCATGGCAGAGGAACCAACTTGTGCCTTACCAAAAGGCTCTTGCCACTCGCCAAAACCAGGAGATTGCATAATCCTTAAATCAAAAGCAAATTTATATAAAGATTGAGCAGTGGATGAAAGTAAATCGCCAATCCATATTTCTATTTTTCGAGGTGCAGTTTGGTTGGTAATTTCAAATTCCTCTATTCCCAACCTCCCCAACACCCCTGATTCCATCGCTTCGGCTTTCGTCTCATCCAGTAACTTCACATAGCCGGCTGAAGTACCCACTGCTCCCTTCATACCCTTAGCTTTAAGTTGTTGTTTAACAAATTGCAAAAACTCTAAATCCATTAATAAATCTTGGGCATAAAAGGCAAATCTATAGCCTAAAGTTGTGGGTTCTGCCGGCTGTAAATGGGTATATCCCATACAAACAAGGCTTGCATATTTTTTAATTTTTTCTCCAAATGTTTCAAGAAGAAGTTTTAACTGAGTCTCTAAAATATTCAATGCTTCTTTTATCCTTAAAGCTTCAGCATTATCACTGATATCCATTGAGGTAGCGCCAAGATGAATTTTCCCTCCGCCTACTTTAGCTTTTTCAGCAAACTCTTTGATGGCTGCAACTACATCATGACGGGTATCCTTTTCAATTTCCCAGATCCTCTCTATATCCAAATTATCTTCATTTTTTTCTAAATCCTCTAATTCATCTTTTCCAACTAATCCTTCTTTGGATTGCGCTCTCGCCAGCTCAACCCAAATTCTCCTCCACAACCTATACTTATTCTCTTCAGACCATATTCTTCTCATTTCCTTTGAACCATAACGCCAGGAAAATGGGCTGGTGTAATTTGAGTAATCAGTTTTGTTCATATATTGCTCCTGTCATTCCTGCGAAAGCAGGAATCTATATAGATCCCGTATCAAGTACGGGATAACATAAGTGTCAATGTCTAAATGCTCTCCTTCCTGAGAATACCATAGCAATCCCATACTTGTCTGCTGCATCAATTGAGGCTTGATCATTTACAGATCCGCCTTGCTCTAAAATTGCAGCTATACCATAATCTTTTGCAAGCATAACGGAATCATCAAAAGGAAAAAAGCTATCGGAAATTAAAATCCCTCCCTTTGCAAAGTCGCCTGCCTGCTCCAGTGAAATCTTTGTAGCCCCAATCCTTGATGTCTGTCCGGATCCAATACCCCGGGTCATTGGTATTTGACTATCTATAACTATTACCGCATTAGACCTGACCGCTTTTACTGCCTTAAAACCAAATTTCATTTGTTCTATTTGTTTTTGAGCAGGTTTATTTTTTGTCACAATTTCCCAATTTCCAAAAGAATTCTCAACATTGTCGTCAAAATCCTGCAGTAAAACAGCTCCGGCAAAATATTTCAGATCCCATTTTTCGCTTCTTTGAGTGGGGATTGGTCCAAAGGTATAAATACCCATACTTTTTCTGATTCCTTTTAAAAACTCTAAGGCGTCTTTAGTGATGCTCGGGACTGCCACGATATCAATATTTCCCTCAGACTCATTTTTAAATTTTGCCACAAGCCTGGCAGTTTCCAAATCCATTGGGTTATTTAAAACAATCACACCGCCAAAAGCGGAAACCGGATCAGCTTCTATGGCCCTGGCCAAAGCTTCTTGCGGATCCTTTCCTGTTGCAATGCCACAAGGGCTTAAATGTTTTATCACTGTGGCAGCAGCCTCTTTAAATTGCCTAACGGTTTCCAGTCCTGAATAGATATCACCAATATTGGTACCAGATAAATCCCTACCCCAAAGTTTTTCTAATTTAGATAAGGGTGAGTTTGTTTTTGGCATAACATACAAAACTCCTTTTTGATGAGGATTTTCTCCGTAGCGTAAAACTTTTGCTTGGCGAAGTGGAACCGTAACTTCTTTAGGAAACTTTTCTTTAGAGAAAAAGTTGCCAATTTGGGAATCGTAAAATGATAAATAGTAAAAAGCTTTTGCTGCCAAGTCCTGTCTTAATTTTTCATCCACATTAGCGCTCTCTAAAGCTTTTGCTACTTGCCCATAATCATTTGGACTAACTACCACCAAACAACTTTTATAATTTTTGGCAGCTGCTCTAATCATAGTTGACCCGCCAACATCAATTGTTTCAACACCCGGTTTTTCTTCAAAAGGATAAAGGTTACAAACTACAATATCAATTTGTGGAACTTTTAACTGCTCTGCTTGTTTTACATGATCAGGATTTTCTCTGTCAAACAAGATACCGGATTCTATTTGAAAACTGATGGTTTTCATCCTACCATCAAAACTGTCTCGGGGATTACCTGTAATTTCTTCTATTGGTACTACTTTTATACCTGCATCTGTTAAGGTCTTAAAAGTTCCTCCGGTAGAAATAATTGTATAGCCAATTTTTTCTAAAACTTTAGCAAAATCCGAAATACCGGTTTTATCGTAAACAGAAATTAAAGCGTACTTTGTTTGTATGTCCAAGTTGTTAGGTCAGAATCTCTTCTAATTTTCCTTTCCGGACAGCTTCTTTGATTTCCATAGCTACTCTTTTCCCCATACTGATATTTTGTCCATATAAATATCCGCTATATGGAGTTGCAAAAATTCCTGGGCTTCCCGGCATTCTGGGCGAAACATCAAATACAATAATTTCTTTTTTAGGAGGACCCGCTGTTATAACTGTTTGTAAACCGAATGGGCCAATCACTCCGGGACTTACTAACTGCTTCGCTGCTTCCACAAACCTCTCGCCTATTAAAAAAGCATCTTCTAAGAGTGACTCTAAAACTGTTACCGCAATATGTCCTGCTTCTTCGTATTTAATCTGTACTCTATTATCTTCCATAACCTTTTGTTGGAAATTCCCAGTTAACCTAAGTATCCCATCAAGATTAGTTTGTCTTCTGGTATCAGTACCTATTAATTCTAACCTTTTATTCAGGGGAGAATAAAAAAAGTTAAAATTGACCTGTACTCCAACTACAAACTCTTCTATCACTGCTTTGTCCAAGGCTTCTCTTGTTATTTTACCTTCATCTATTAACCGTTGTGATTCATGTTGATATCCGGCATAAGAATCAACCAGGAAAAAAGCCCGCTCATACCCTCTCATCTTTTCTAGGACTTTGACAATACAAAGTCTATCGATTTCTTTTGGTCCCGTACCGTCTGGTACAGGATTAAATTGTTTAGGATAACGAATATTGGCTTTGTCTAATAAATCATATTGATTTAGTTTAACACCACGCTCTTCTACTTTTAGTAAAAATCTATTGCCAAATATCGGCGCTTTAAATTTATTTTCAATGGCATTGTAATCATTAATATATACTTCAAAAGATCTATGGGGAACAAATATAGCGTTCCTTTTTAGCAATTCCTGTTGGATATCTTCATTTAAAATATCAGCAAACTTTTCTAGTTCTATTACTTCATCAACACACCCCAAATTGTCCCGAGACTTAAAATATTTGGCATAAGTTTTATCTCTTCCCTTTTGCGCAACTACCAAAGTTTTAAACCCCAAATCCTTTGCTCCCCTGCAAACATCTAATGCAGAATGGCTGCCTAACACCGAAATTGTAATATCTTTTACTTTTAAGTTTTTAGTTGTAGTTTTGACCAAGTCTGACTTGGTTTTGAGTTTTGACATTTGAGTTTTGAGTTTAATCCAATACTTCCTTTAGCTTATTTTTCTTTATAGCTTCTTTAATCTCCCGTGCAATTCTTCTACCGGTACTCATCGGCTCTTTATAATTTAAATAAGCATAGGGTGATCCGTCAATAAAACAATTGGTCCCGGCTACAATTCTGGCAGAAATTTCTATCACATAAATTTCCTCAGATGAGGTAATAATTGTTTCCAGACAAAACGGACCAAACAGCCCTTTAGAAGAAATCAATTTTTTAGAAGTCTCTACTACTCTTTCTGCCATTGAAACTGCACCAGCTAACATTGATTCCCTAACTGCTAATGGAATATTGGCCACCACCTCAAAGGAAGGCTCGATATTTAATCCTTTTTGATTTTTGGCAGGAATTCTTCCTAATGAATCAACGTTTGTTTCATATCTTTTATCAATACTCATAACTTCAACCTTCTCTGTTAAAGGAGAATAAAAGAAATGAAAATATAACGGCACTCCGATAACATACTCCTGCACCATAAATCTCTCTTCGGTAAATTTATTCAATTTTTCATCAAATTCTTTTTGATTTCTGGCTGTAAAGTATCCTTTTCCTCCAGCTGCCCCATATGATTTAACAATTACCGGCCTGTCAATTTTATCTCCCTTTTTAAACCTGTGCGGTACTTTAACATTAGACTGCTCCATCCAAAGCCTTTGCATTTTTCTATTTTCTTCCCAGTCCAAAACAGATTTATTCCCAAAATATGAAACTTTCATATTTTTATTTTGATTCATCCCTAAATAAGCCACGAAAGACCCGTGTGGAATAATAATGGCATTTCTTTTTTGTAACTGTTTTTCAAGTTTTGGAAAATCAGTCCAAGAGTCAATTTCTAAAACCTCATCAATGAAATTATTGTATAAACTATAGAGAGCAATTCTATCCGGAGTGGCAACTACTGCAGTTTTAAAGCCTTCATCTTTTGCCCCTTTGAGAATTTGCAGGGCTGAGTGAGATCCAAGCGTTACTATTGTGTAATCTATAATTCCCATAACTTATTATATTAAATAGACTATCAAAAGTCAAAAATACGCTGAGGATCTCTTTAATGATATGATACAATACCTGCATGAACAAGGTATCTGTTGTAGTTGGGACGCAATGGGGTGATGAAGGTAAAGGGAAAATTGTTGATCTTCTTGCACAAACCGCAGATTATGTAGTCCGCTTTCATGGCGGCAATAATGCAGGACATACAATTGTAGTTAACGGCAAAAAATATCCACTGCATCTAATCCCCTCAGGAATTTTACATCCAAATACTAAATGTGTAATTGCCAACGGTGTAATAATTGATTTAGAGGTTTTAGTTTCAGAAATAAATATGTTTGTAAATGATGGTGTTAAAGTTGACGGCAGGCTTTTTATATCTGACAGATGCCACCTCATATTACCCTACCATAAAGCGTTAGATATTGCTTTAGAAAATGCCAGGGGAAAAGATAAATTAGGGACAACAGGAAGAGGTATTGGTCCTACCTACTCGGACAAAGTAAGTTATAACGGAATAAGAATTTATGAATTAGTCCGCTGGGATTTATTTGTTGAAAAGTTTACTTTTCAAACCGAAATTAAAAATGAAATCTTAAAAACCTTTGGAGTTTCTGAAATTAAAATTAAAAAAGAATTGGAAAAAATTGCAGAATTAAGAAAAGAAATTTTGCCATATGTGGCTGATACTTACCAAATTTTAAAGAAAGCAATTGATGCTAAAAAGAATATTCTGCTGGAAGGAGCCCATGGGGTGATGTTGGATATAGATTTTTCCCCATACCCTTTTTCCACCGGCTCTAATGTGATTCCTGGAGCTGTAAACACAGGGGCAGGAATTCCACTTCAAAAAATTTCTCATGTTATTGGTATTGTTAAAGCATATACCTCAAGAGTTGGGGGAGGCCCTCTGCCTACAGAAATTTTTGATAAAATAGCTAATCAAATCCGGGAAGTTGGACATGAGTATGGTACCACTACAGGAAGACCCAGAAGAGTCGGCTGGTTGGATTTAGAAGCAGTCAAATTTGCTTGTGAAGTGTCCGGAGTCACAGAAGTAACCATCACCAAAATTGATATTTTATCGGGCCTGAAAAAAATTAAAGTTTGTATAGGATACGAACTGTCTCCTTCTGTCATTGCGAGAAGCAAAGCGACGAAGCCTGCCTTGCCGGCAGGCAGGCAATCTATTAAAATTCCCTACAGCAGTTGCGGATATGAAGAACTTAATAAACTTACACCTGTATATAAAGAATTACCAGGGTGGAAGGAAGACATCACAAAAGTAAAAAGTTTTAAAGCTCTTCCCAAAAACTGCCAAAGTTATGTGAAATTTATTGAAAACTTTTTAGGAATTTCAGTCAAACTTATTTCCACCGGCCCTGCAAGAGAAGAATATATAAAACTATAATTTTCAATTAATTATTCCCATTCCATGGTGGCTGGTGGTTTGTTGGTAATATCATACACCACACGGTTTACTTGGGGTATTTCATTTACAATCCTTGTAGAAATCTTTTCAAGTAATTCATACGGGAGTTTGGCAAAATTGGCGCTCATGGCATCTTGTGCCTCAATTGCCCGAATGGCAATCGTTTCTCCGTATGCTCTCTGGTCACCTCTTACCCCCGTTGTTTTAATAGATGTAAAAACTGCAAATGCTTGCCAAAGTTTTCCTTCTAAATTCTCTAATTCTTTCTGGACTATTTTATCTGCCTGTCTTAATATTTCCAATTTTTCTTCAGTTACCTCACCTATTATTCTGACAGCAAGTCCGGGTCCGGGAAAAGGTTGTCTATTGGTGATTTCATCAGGCAATTTTAAAATCTTGCCAATTTTTCTGACTTCATCTTTATAAAAATTTCTTAGAGGTTCTATTAAAACTAAATTCATACCATCAGGTAATCCGCCGACATTATGATGAGATTTTATAACTTGGGCATGTTTGCTGCCACCGGCGCTTTCTATAACATCAGGATAAATAGTCCCCTGGACTAAAAATTTAGCGCTAACCTTTTTTGCTTCTTTTTCAAAAATTTGGATAAAAGTTCTGCCAATTATTTTTCTTTTTTGCTCCGGATCAGAAACTCCTTTTAACCCATTTAGAAACTCTTTCTTCGCATCAATGATTTGTATATTCATATGAAAATGGCTTGCAAATACTTTTTTTAATGTATCTGTTTCACCATCTCTCATCAGTCCTGAGTCAATATAAAGACAAGTTAAATTATTCCCGATTGCCTGATGTGCCAAAAGTGCAGCAACAGAGGAATCAACCCCTCCGGATAAAGCACAAATTGCTTTATCATCTACAGTTGAATCTTTGATGTCAGAAATAATATTTTCAACAAATGTTTTATCTATTTGTTGTTTTTTGACTTGTAGCCCACACTCTTTTATAAAGTTTTCCAAAACTTTTTCACCTAATTCCGTATGTATAACTTCCGGATGAAACTGTATTCCATAAATTTTCTTTTTATGATTTTCTATTACGGCATGTGGAATAGTCTTTGTTTTTGCAACCGTCTCAAACCCTGCTGGTATTTTTACTACCTCATCTCCGTGACTCATCCAAACTGTTATCCCATCCGGTATGCCTTTCAATAACTTTGAACTTTGAACTTTGAACTTTGAACTTAATATCGCCGGACCAAATTCCTTTTTAAACCCTGCCTTTACTTCTCCATCCAGTAACTGACAAAGCAGCTGTTGCCCATAACAAATTCCCAAAATAGGAATTTGCAAATCAAATATTTTTTTATCAATTGTTGGAGCATCTTTTTCATAAACAGAAGCCGGCCCTCCTGAAAAAATTATACCCCTAACCGGATTGTCATTGTTCGCAATGACATAAAGTGCATCTTCTGGTGTAACTATTTTGCAATCCACACCTAATTCTCTAATTCTTCTGGTAATCAAATGTGCAGTTTGTCCTCCAAAATCAACTAAAACTATCATTTAGCCTCCCTTACAAATTTAACCATATTTTCAAAAAGCGGTAATCCCATAACTTCGACCTCACCTCTTCTCCAGTTTGAATGCTGCTCCGCCCTAACAAAGCATTCAGGATGCGGCATTAATCCCAAAATCCTACCTGTTGGATCACAAATTCCTCCGACAGAATTTAGCGCACCAGCGGGGTTTTTAGGATATTCCATAGTTGCATTACCTTCCTCATCAGCGTATCTAAAAACCACTAACTTTTCTTTTTCTACTTCGTTTAAAGTTTTATCTAGCGCAAAGAACTTTCCCTCGCCATGTGCCACAGGATAATCAACTACTTTACCAACTAAACCACTTGTAAACTTACAAACACTTTCCTCTATTTTAAGTTTAATCCATCTGCATTCAAAATGTCCGGAGTCATTATTTGTTAAACTTACTGACATTTTCCCAAAGTCTCTAAATGGTAATAAGCCGGTTCTAACAAGCGCTTGAAACCCGTTACAGACTCCGAGGATGACCGTATTTTTCCTTTCTATAAATTTCTTCATTTGGCTGCCCAAAAATGAAGTCAATTCAATTGCCAAAATTTTTCCGGAAACAATATCATCGCCATAAGCAAACCCTCCGGGTAAAGCCAGAATTTGGTAATCCTCCATTTTCTTGATACCGTTTCTTAACTGATTAACATGAACAATTTCAGGATTGCCTCCAGCTATTTTAAATGCATATGCCATCTCTTCATCTCTATTGGTGCCGTCTGCTTTTAATACTAATACTTTAGGTTTTTTGCTCATGCAAATAGTTCCTTCATCAGCTGCTGCCAGACCTTCTTTAACTCTTCAATATTTGCTTTAAACAACGGCTTCCTGTTTGTTACTTCTATAACAGACCCTGACTGTGTCTTGCCTAAAATCATAAATGGCACGTTTTTGAAAAGTTTTTTAGCAGCTTTTTCATTTTCCACCTCTACAACAAAGGTACCTGCTGTTTCATTAAACAATAATTTCACCTTCGAGGAGCCCATACGGTCACCTCGGAGGTGTGACATAGTTACTCCTCCGAGGTGGATTTTCACTCCACAATTTCCGCCAACACACATTTCAAAAATAGCAGTGATAACTCCGCCTTCAGAAACATCATGGCAAGATAAAATCTGACCTTTTTGAATACCCTGGTAAATACTGTTTAGTGTTTTAGGCAGCATTCTTAAATCTACTTTTGGTACATTGGTTCCCCGTATCCCATTTACTTCCAAATACGTTGATCCACCCAAGCTATCATCTAATTTCCCAACTAAAACAATTGTTGAATCCTTAAACTTAAAATCTGCTGTAATAGTTTTACTCACATCTTTGATTTTGCCAAAAACAGACATGCAAAAAGTGGGTGGAATTTTAATTATTTTGTTACCCCTACCCCTGTAAGTTGATGACAAACTGTCCTTTCCGGATATTACCGGAATCTTTAAAACTTTCATTAAATCAATCACCGCATCAACCGATCTATCTAAATCCCAAAGTGACTCCTCATCCGGAAATGGCCAAATATAATTTTCTATAAAAGAGGCCTCTTTATAATTTCCACCTACTGCTACAAAATTAGATACAGCTTCTACTCCTGCCCAAATACTGCCCCAATAAGGATCAATTTTATTTAATACTGGGTTTAACCCATGCGCAATAACCATGCCGTATTTTTTATCCAAAAATGGCCGGAGAACCGGTGAATCATTTGGTCCGTCTAGTTTAACTCCGGTAAAGGGCTGCAAATCGCAAGTTCCTTGGACTGAATGATCATATAATCTAATAATTGGTTCTTTTGAACACACATTACCATGAGTCAAAACCTTAACTAGTGCATCAATCCATTCCTTTTCCTTTTTTGGAGCTTCCACGTTATATGGATTCCCACTTTCGCTCGCTTCGCGAAGCGAGCGGGAATGACTTTTGTTTTGCCTTGCAACTAAAATCCTCTTCGGTAAACCGTGATGCAGAAACTGCATATCCAGATCGCAAACAATCTCTTTTCCAAAAGCCACATTTAATTTTTTGCTACCGTCAAATTTTCCCAAAACTGTGTTTTCAACATTATACTTTGCACAAATTTCTTCAAATCTTTTTAACTTCTTAGGATCTATAACTACAATTATTCTTTCCTGAGATTCGGATACCCAAATTTCCCATGGAGAAAGACCTTGATACTTTAATGGAGCTTTTTTAAGATCAATTGAAACACCTAATTTCTCACCTATTTCACCGATAGCAGAAGAAAATCCACCACCGCCACAATCTTGAACCAAGGTAATTAAGTCCTTATCTCTTACCTCAAGCAATGCATCAAACATTCTTTTTTCTTCAATGGCATTACCAATTTGCACTGCAGAGGAATTCACTTTAGCTGTTTGCTCTGTCATCTCACCTGAAGAAAAAGTGGCCCCATGTATACCATCCCGACCGGTTCTACCGCCCGCACAAATTATCAAATCCCCTAATTCCGGTAAGTCTTTCTTGGCATATTTTTTCGGTAAGATCCCGTATGCCCCAACTATGACAGCGGGTTTTGCTCTAAAATCAGGATGAAAATGGACTGAACCATTATTGGTTGGAATCCCCATTCTATTGCCATAATCTTTAACTCCCGTTACTACCCTTTGTAAAAGATAGTCAGGAGGCAAACAGCCTTCCGGGATTTCTTTGACTGGCAATTCAAGCGGAGCAAAACAAAAAATATCTGTTGAGGCGATATTTTTTGCGCCTTTTCCTGTTGCAGCAATGTCTCTGAATACCCCGCCGGATCCGGTCATGGCGCCTCCATATGGTTCTATGGCTGAGGGGGCATTGTGAGTTTCAACTTTACCGCAAATCCCAAAACCATCATAAAAATCCATTATCCCCGAATTATCTACAAAAGCTGAAACAATATTTTTTTTATGTTTAAGCGCCTCTTGTTTTATTCTTTTAATAAGGGGCGCTTTCTTTTTACCGTTTACAACAAGTTCTGCTTTAAAAGTTTTGTGGCCGGAATGCTCGCTCCAGGTCTGAGCAATTGTCTCAAGCTCTAAATCAGAAGGATTCCTTTTAATTTTTGTAAAATAATTTTTAATTGCCTGCATTTCTTCTAAATTCAAAGATAACTTATCTGTTGAAAGCATCATTAACTGATTATTTGTCATGGATCTAATAGGGACAATTTGAGTCTTTCCTGGCTGTCCTTGAATTAGTAAGGTTTCCGGTTCATAATTTACAATTTGCTCAACTGTCTTATTGTAAAGATTTAACTTGTCAACAATATTTATGGCTTCCCGTCTGGAAAGGTTTCCGAAAAAAGCATATTCGTTAGAAGTGTCACAAGCTGATAATTTAATCTTTAAATCAGCAGCAGCTTTTAGAATTGAGGCCACTTCCGGATTCATTACGCCGCTTTTATAAGCTATCTCAACAATTGGCGGTTGACCACCTCGAAGATGAGCCTGCCTGCCGGCAGGCAGGGCTTTGGCCCGCTTCGCGAGGCGAGCTCCTTCGAGGCAAGTGATAGACTCATTAATAGTATATTTTTGATTAATCGGCTCAGACAAAAGCGCTTCCGCTAGTACTTTTGTATCCTTTAAAGGCACTTCCTCTAATCTGTAAACTTTTATGGATTGCACTTTATTAACATATCTCAATTTTAGTCTGGTTTTAATTTCAGATAGGATACTTTCCCCTTTTAAATCCGGTCCGTAAGTTGTAATAACTCTTACTTTTTGTATCATAATATTTAACTCTCCATTGTCATTCCGGACCCGCTTCGCCGAAGCTTCAGCGATGCGAGCTTGATCCGGAATCTATACAATAATTGGATCCCTGCTTTCGCAGGGATGACATTCGCTCAACATCCCTGAAGCCTATATCTGTTCTGTAATGTAAATTATTTCCTTCAATACTAATCAAATTCATTGCCCTGTATGCTTTTTTTCTCGCATCCAAAATATTTTTTCCTTCTCCTACTATATAAAATACTCTTCCGCCATTTACAAAAAATCTTTCTCCTTTTCTCTCTATGCTGGATCCAAAAACCGTTATTCCGGGTAATTTCATAGCTTTATTTAAACCAATAATTTCTTTATCTTTAACTTTCGAGTAGTCGCCGGGATAACCTTTTGAGCAACCTGCCACACTCACTCTAACTTTATTATCAATTTTTATTTTTAAAGTTCTTAATTTTCCTGATAATATTGACTGCGCTATTTTAAGATAATCTGTTTTGATAGAAGGTAAAATAACCTCTGCCTCCGGATCTCCCCATCTGGCGTTAAACTCTATTACCTTGACGCCGCTTTTGCTTATCATTCCTCCCAAATATAATATTCCTTTATATGGCCTGCCTTCTTTTTGCATACCTTTCATAAGAGGGAATAAAATATTTCTGTCAACTTCTTTGAGGATTTTTTTGGTCACTACTCCAGCCGGAGCAACACTGCCGACTCCACCGGTATTCGGCCCTTTATCTTTGTCATAGATTGTTTTATGATCCTGTGCCCAACTGATAATTTGATAATTTTTCCCGTCGCAAAGAGCAAAAAGCGAAAATTCCTCTCCAATCAAACCTTCTTCAATTAAAAAGATCCCGCCGCTCTTTCCAAAATTTTTCATTTGTTCGATAGCAAAAATCGCCTCTGCTTTATTGGTAGCTTTTATCACCCCTTTACCAAAAGCCAAACCTGTTGCTTTAACAAAAAGCAATCGGTCTGCTTGTTTATTGACGTAATCAATTGCTTCTTTTTGGCTTGAGAAAGCTTTAAATTTTGGAATAGGTAAACTATATTTAACCATAAAATTTCTCGCCCACTTTTTATCCCATTCAAGTTGTGATGCTTTTTGTGTTGGACCGAATGCAGTTATGCCTATTCTTTCGAATTTATCTACATATCCTGCTGCAATAATATCGTCTTGCCCTACATCAACAAGATCTATACCTTCTATTTTGCACACTTTAATAATTGCCTCAAAATCCATCATTGCAACTGTCGAATAATTTTTAATTTTGGGACTATTAAAATCCGTTAAACCATTACCCGGCGTCATAATTACTTTTTTAACTGATTTAGATTTTGCGTAAGAAACAGCCAAAGCATGTTCCCTGCCGTTTTGTCCAATTACTAAAACATTCATTTTTCCTCCCCGCAAAGTTTTGTCAGAACATCAACATATAGTTTATTCTCTTTAACCTTAAGTCTGGTATATAAAGATTCAACAGTATCTCCTGGTTGAACTTTCTCAAAACATCTGCCTAAAACTTTGCCAAAATCAAATTCATCAGACAAAAAATGATTGGTGCAACCGGCATAGCCGGCGTCTTGATCCAGGAAGTTCTGTATAGCTGCATCAGTTAATTTTCCTCTGTTCCAAAGTCCCTCAGCACCATCAGGGTTTTTTACTACTCCGTCCAAAGTATCCGGAATTAAACCCGGATGGGTATTTAGAATCCTGTTTGAAAATGTGTTAATCACTTCAGGCAAAATAATTTGTTTCCAGCCTGCTAAACAAATATAGTCAGGAGCAAGTTTTTCCAAAAGAGGCAGTAAATTTTCTTTTTTAGGACAAATTTCAATTTGCAGATTATGCTTTCTGGCTCTTTTTAATCCTTGAGCATCCGGTGTATCGGAGACAACTGCTGCTATTTTGCCAATGATTTGCCCGCTTTCAACCCCGTCTATAATCGCTTGTAAATTCGTACCCGTTCCTTTATTAGAAATTAAAACTGCCAGTCTCTTCATGCTATACTAAAATCCACTTCTTTTGCCCTTTCACCTATATCAACCGGGTAATTCCCATTAAAAAGGGCTGTGCAAAGCCGGTCTTCCGGCAAACCAATAGCTCTTATTAAACCTTGATAGGATAGAAAGTGCAGTGAATCAACTCCCAATTCTTTTCTTATCTGTTCAGTACTCTCTATGGCTGCAATCAAATCCTTTTGATTAGGAGTATCAATACCGTAAAAATCCGGAAATTTCACAGGCGGCGAGGAAACAAGTAAATGTACTTCCTTTGCCCCCGCATCCCGGACCATCTTAATGATTTTCTTGGAAGTTGTGCCTCTGACAATCGAATCATCAACCACAATTATCTTTTTACCTTGCAGCGCCTGCCTTACAGGATTGAGTTTTAGTTGAACTATTTTACCCCTGGTATGCTTTTCCGGAGAAATAAAAGTCCGGTGAATATAACGGTTTTTAATTAAACCCATTTCAAAAGGAATGCCAGACTGTCTGGAAAAACCAATTGCAGCAGGGATAGCCGAATCAGGAACAGGAACTACAATATCTGCTTTTATATTGACTTCTTTTGCCAGTTCTTTTCCTAAATTCTGCCTGACCTGGTCAACACTTTTACCTAAAATCACACTATCCGGTCTGGCAAAGTAAACATATTCAAATACATCTAATTTTTGATTACCTTTTTCTATTTGGACACTCTTTAAACCTTTAGAGTCTATAACAATCATCTCCCCTGGTTTAACTTCCCGAATAAATTTTGCCCCGATGATATCCAGAGCGCAAGTTTCAGAAGCAACCACAAAACCACCGTTTAATTTACCAAAACAAAGCGGTCTGATGCCAAAGCTGTCTCTAACAGCTACTATTTTACTCTTATCCATCAGCAATAAACAAAACACACCGCTAAATAAAGGATAGGCCTCTTTTACTGCCTCATCAATTGATAGACCTTCTTTCATATAAACAGCAATAGCCTTTGTTATCATCTCCGAATCATTTAAATCTTTAGTGGAAATTTTTTTCTTCTTTAAGAAGTCTTCTAATCTTTTAATCGAAGGAAGATTACCATTATGAGCTAAAGCTAGGGATAGACCCGCTGTAATTTTTTCCAGAATCGGCTGGGCATGTAATCCTATTGAATCACCTGAAGTTGAATAGCGGTTATGGCCAATTGCTAAAAATCCTTTAAGCTTTCTTAAATCATTTTCCTCAAATACATGAGAAACCAAACCCATACCCTTATGAAGATAGATTTTCTTGCCGTCTGAGGATGCAATTCCTGAAGATTCCTGGCCTCTGTGCTGTAGCGCCCAAAGTCCCGGATGTACCAACCGTGCTGCCTCAAAACCCGCTCCTATTACCCCGAATATGCCGCACTTCTCAGTAAGCTTAAGCTTCCCCATAGCCTAATATAACTATTTTTGAACCTAAAGTCAAGCCATGTTGGTTATGTTGATCTCATGTTATACTAAAAAGGTGAGTCCTAAAAAATTTCATGTACTTTCTTTTAAATATGCTCTTGATGGTTTAGTTGCTGCATTAAAAGAAGAACCTAATTTAAAATTTCACTTACTGGCCGGGTTAATCGTTATCCTTATATCTTTATACTTAAAACTTTCAACCGGAGACTGGATTATCATTATTTTAGTCATTGGTTTTGTTATTACTGTGGAGCTTACTAACACTGCCATTGAAAAAGTGGTTAATGAATTCGTAGATAATATTCATCCGGGAGCAAAACTGGCAAAAGACATTTCTGCGGCAGCCGTCTTAGTTGCTTCTATCACTGCAGCAGTTGTTGGACTAATAATTTTTCTTCCCTATTTTACAATTTAATGGATAATGTAGCCGCTTTTTTCTTAATATTTAGTTTGACAGGCAAATCACAAGTTTCGGATGATCTAATGATCTTTGCAGCCAAATACTTAATTTACTTTACACTGGTGTTCATCTTTGCCATGGCATTAAAAATGGGAATCAAAGAGAAAAAGGCAATTTTGCTTGCTGTTTTTGGATTGGGGGTTTGCTTGCTTTTAGTTATGTTAATCAGACTTTTCTATATTGAACCCAGACCATTTGTAACGTTAAGTGTCAAACCTTTAATTGCCCATGATAACAATCCTGCATTCCCTTCCATGCATACCTCAATTATGGCAGTTATTGCTTTTGCTTTCACTTACTATAAATCAAAATTGGGTCCGGCGCTTATGGGGCTGGCCTTTTTAGTTGGTCTATCCAGAATCTATGTCGGAGTTCACTACCCACTAGATATTATAGGAGGATTTACGGTAGCTTGGCTTGCTATCTATATTTCCTGGTCGATAAAAGGCAAAGTGGTAAAATATCTAAGAAATTATTAAGTCTTTGCGACAATTCTTTCTAAAGCTAAGATATAGGCTGCTGTTCTCAAATTTACTTTTTCCTTTTGAGATATTTGCCAGACCTTTGTAAAAGCAGTTTCCATTTTCTTTTTAAGCTGATTATTCACTTTTTTTAAACTCCATTTTTTATTTGTCATATTTTGTAACCACTCAAAATATGAAACAGTCACTCCGCCTGAATTTGCTAAAACATCCGGCATCAGAAGTATTCCTCTTTTGTTTAAAATTTGATCCGCCTCGGCAGTTGTCGGGCCATTTGCCATTTCAAAAACAATTTTGGCTTTAATTTTTCTGGCATTGTCTTTTGTAATCACATTCTCAATCGCAGCAGGGATTAAGATATCTATCTTAAGCTCCAGCAGATCTTGGTTAGAAATTACACCGTCTTCATATTTTTTGGCCAAATCACAAACAGAGCCTATACAATAACAACCTGCTAAAAAACCCTTCTCTTCTTTGCATTTTCTGACTAAATCTATATTAAACCCGGTATTATTTCTATCATAAATACCACCCTTTACATCTGAAACAGCTACTATTCTATATCCATTTTCATATAAAATTTTAGCCATATTTGAACCGACATTACCAAATCCCTGGATAGCAACTGTCACAGGTCTTTTAAGTCCTAACTTTTTAATAAGTCTTTCCAAAACAAAATATCCTCCCAATCCTGTTGCTTGTTCTCTGCCTTCCGATCCTCCGTTTTTAATCGATTTCCCCGTCACCACCGCCCTAAGTTGAGTCTTTTCACTTTTCACTTTACACCCTGCCTTGCCGACAGGCAGGTTTGCGCTTTGCACTTTAATATACTCATCCGCTATCCAGTCCATAATTTTGGCGTTAGTGTTTATATCAGGAGCCGGCACATCCATCCCGCCGCCTATATTAGGAGCTAAAAACTTAGTGAATTCTCTGGATAGTCTTTCCAATTCTTTTACCGATAGATTTTTAGGGTCAATTTCTATTCCTCCCTTGCCGCCGCCAAAAGGCAGATCAACTACAGCATTTTTAATCATCATCCAAAAGGCTAATGCTTTAACCTCATCCATATCAACCTGGGGATGGAAACGTAAACCGCCTTTATATGGACCCAAATCATTATTGTACTGGACTCTATAACCTTTCATCAGTTCAATTTTCCCATTATCTTTTTTAAGAGGAATATTGAGCTGAATTATTCTTTCAGGCTGTTGCAACTTTTCCAGCAACCCTTCCGGTAACTTAATATGTCTTGCTGCATTGTTTAGTTGAGTTAGAGCTGAATCAAATATACTCATACTTCCAAAATTTTCATAAAAGGATCGGCATTTTTAAAGGGTCCTATTATTTGTAAATTAAACTTTTCATTTTTAATTAAATCCTTTGCTGCTTTCATTACATCTTCTTGACTAACCTCATCTATTTGTCTCATGAATTCATCAAAAGTTTCTATTTTCCTGTCTAAAACAAAGTTTACCCCAAAATATTCTGCCAAAAAATTAGTTGATTCAGCTCTGATGGCCAAACGACCTCTGATCATTTCTTTGGCTTTTTTTAACTCTTCCGGAGTTACTTTCTCAAACGCTATCCTTTGTAGCTCGTCTTTTATCACCTTCAACCCCTCCTCAATCTTTTCCAATTTAATACCGGCATCAACTGTAAGCATCCCGGCATCGATAAAAAAACCTGCATCAGCGCTAATGTGGTAAGCTAACCCTCTTCTCTCCCTGACCTGCAAAAATAATCGGGAAGACATTCCCTCACCTAAAATCGTAGATAAAACCCTGGCTGCAAATCTTTTTTTATCATAACGGTTATATCCTTCCATACCTAAAACAATATTTGCCTGATCGGTTTTTTTATAATATAAACCTATCCTTGGTTTAAGCTGCTTACCTTTAATATACGACTTAAAAGGAAATTTTGATCTTTTTGGTAAATTGCTGAAATATTTTTCTGCTAAAGCATGTAAATTTTTGGGTAACTTGCCTGCTAAAACCAGCGCCAGATTTTCCGGAGAGTATAAACTGTCCATGTAAGAAAATAGATTTTGTTGCAGTATCGAATTAACAGTTTTTTCATCTCCTCCTATATCCCAACCTAAAGGCTGATCTCCAAATTGCAGCATTTCATATAAATCCCAAACGTATCTTTGCGGCAAATCTTTATACATCCTCAGTTCCTCTACAATTACACCCTTTTCCCTTTCAATTTCTTCCTCAGATAGAAGAGATTCTCTGATCATTGAGGAAAGGATATCCAGGGACAGCTCAACGTGTTTACCGGAAGACTTAATCCAGTAATGAGTAAATTCCTTGCTGGTGGAAGCATTATTGATTGCTCCCACTCCGTCAACTAAGGTGGCAATTTGTTCCGCGCTGGGATATTTTTTTGATCCCTTAAAAAACATATGCTCCAAAAAATGGGAAATGCCGTTTATTTTTCTGGTCTCATACCTGGATCCGGCTCCAACTGCCACTAAAGTAGTAACCGATTCCAATCGAGGTAAATCTATGGTGATTAAAGTTAAACCATTTTTAAGCGTAGATATTTTATGCATATTCTTCCTTTGTCATTCCGTGCTTGACACGGAATCTATATAAATAATTTTTGTTGTATATGTTTCAGCATTTCCTCTACTGTTTGTTCCACATTCAAGTTTGAATTATCAATCACTACAGCCCCTTTGGGTATTCTAAGCGGCGACACTTCCCTGGTAGAATCTTTTTCATCGCGCTCCAACATTGATTTATATACCATCTCATAAGTAATAGCTGGGTCTACTTTTATCAATTGTTTAAACCTTCTTTTGACCCGAATCTCGGCAGAAGCTGTTAAGAAAAATTTGTGTTTGGCGTTTGGGAAAATTTCCGAACCAATATCCCTTCCTGTCATCACAGTATTTTTAGATTCTCCCAATTTCCTTTGAATGACTTTGGTCACTTCTCTGACCTCTTTAATAGCAGCAACTATAGAAACATTTTCTGTCACCTCGCTCAGGTGCAGTTTATCTGTTAAGTCTCTGCCATTGTTATAAATCCTCAAACTACCGTTGTCTGATTTTATCTCTAACCTTAAACTTTTAAAGGTATTGACTATATCTTCTTTGTTATCCAAACTAATGTTGTTTTGCAAAATTAAATAAGCGCCGGCCCGGTAGATCATGCCGGTGTCTATATACTGATAACCTAATTTTTTGGCCAAAAGAAATCCGACACTGTTCTTGCCGGATGAAGTTGGTCCGTCAATGGTAATTACATCAGTTTCCACAAGTGTCTAGTTTACCACAATCCGCGGCCCGCTTGGAGTATCTTCTACTTCAAACCCTAATTTTTTAATTTCTTTTCTCAAATCATCTGACTTTTTAAAATCTTGCTTTTCCCTTGCTTGTTCTCTTTGCTTAACAAGTCTTTGCGCCTCTTGAGGTATCTCCAAAGGCTTACTTACAAATTCATCCAATTTAAGTCCTAAAACTTTATCCATTTCCAGGATTGATCTGGCTTTAGCCGATGTCGGATAATCACTTGTTACCATATCCCACATCACCGCAACGGCTTGCGGTATACTTAAATCATTGTTAACACTTTCTATAAATTTCTGCTCAAACTCAGCGCATCCTATTTTAGGATTATCCCATTCTCTCACTTCCTCCCTTAAATTATTTAAAGCATTTTGCGAAGCTTCCAAAGACTGCCAGGTAAAATTCAACTTATCACGATAGTGGGCCGTTAAAAATAAATACCTTAGCGCCAGAGGATCAAAACCTTTTTCCAAAATATCATCAATTCTATAGAAACTCCCTTTAGACTTACTCATCTTCCCACCTTCAACTATCAAGAAATTATGATGAACCCAGTATTTTACAAAAGTTTTGCCTGTGGCTGCCTCTGATTGAGCAATTTCATTAGGATGATGGACCGGAATATGGTCAATTCCGCCGGTATGGATATCAAAACTGTCTCCCAAATACTCCATACTCATAGCTGAACATTCAATATGCCAACCGGGGAAACCCTCTCCCCATGGCGAAGGCCAACGCATAGTATGATCCTGGAAATGGCCTACAGTAAAAAACCATAAAACAAAATCAGCCGGATTTTTCTTGTTGGGATCCACTACTACCTCTTTTCTTACGCCTACAACTTTTTCCTCCAGCTTTTGACCGGATAATTTTCCGTAATCGGGGAACTTGGAGGTGTCAAAATAGACAGCTTCTTTGGTTTGATAGGTAAATCCCTTTTTAACTAATTTTTCTATTAATTTAATTTGTTCACCAATATGCTCAGTCGCCCGGCAAACAATATTCGGCCGCAGAACATTAACTTGATCCAGTGATTTAAAATGATACTGCTCAAAAAACTTAGCCACTTCCCAAACAGACATCCCTTTTTCTTTGGCTCTTTTGTCTAACTTATCATCACCCTCATCAGCATCAGAAGTAAGATGCCCTACATCAGTAATATTTTGTACGTGTTTAACATCAAAACCATTAGCAATTAGGATTCTTTTTAAAAGGTCGTCTCCGACATACTTTCTCAAATGCCCAATATGAGTATAATCATATACAGTTGGGCCGCAGGTATATAAGCCGACATGAGGTGAGTTAATCGGTTCAAATTGTTCAATCCTGCGTCTTAATGTGTTATATAGTTTGAACATCACCCTCCTACTCCTCTTTTAATTTCTGCTTTTCCGGCATAAGCCAGGGCTGGATTAACCGCTTGTTGTTCCTTTTGTTCCTCTCTCATTTCTTCAACTTGTTGTTCTTGCTGCTCGGTTTGTAATCTTTGTTCCTCTTTTTGTTTATTCATTTGTCTAACTTGTGCTGTTTGCTGTTCTAAATCCTTAAACCACCCTCTCACTCTTTGAAGTTCTTTTTGGTCTTGAAACTGTTTTTGCTGCTGTTGCTGAGGAGTAAATTGAGCGCCAACAACTGATTGTACTCCCTGTTCTATTGCCTCTCCCACAAAATCTTTAACATCCTGGGCCACCTCTTTAACTTCAGGTTCTATTTCATCCCTAAATTGACCGATTATATTTCCCGAATCTGCCATGGATACAGTGTAGCATAAATTTTCAATAAAATTAGGTTAGTATTCTCTTCTTCCCTCTAATGCCCGAGACAAAGTTGTTTCATCAGCATATTCCAAATCCGACCCTACGGGTAATCCTCTGGCAATCCTGGTTACTTTAATCCTTAGCGGAGAAATTAACCTTTGGATATACATGGCAGTTGCTTCACCTTCCATTGTTGGATTAGTGGCTAAAATTATTTCCTTTACCACTTGTCCTGAGCTTGTCGAAGGACCTTTAAGTCTTGGCAATAATTCCCTAATATGAAGCTCATCCGGCCCAATGTTTTCCAAAGGCGAAATCACTCCGTGTAATACATGATACAATCCCTTATAATTTGCCTTTTCTAAAGCTAAAACATCTAATGGGTTTTCCACTACCATAATTACACTTGGGTCTCTGGAAGAATCAGCGCAAATATTACAGGGATCTTTTTCTCCGATATTAAAACAAATGGAACATAGAACAGTTTTTTCTTTTAAATCCAATGCAGCCGATGCCAAAGCTTGAGCTTCTTCTTTTGGGGCATGCAAAAGGTAAAAAGTTAGCCTCTGAGCAGTTTTAGGCCCAATTCCAGGCAGTCTTTCGAAAGCCTCTATCAAATTTTGAATTGATTTTGGAATTTGGGCCATTACATCCCGGGGATACCTAAACCACCCATCATCCCTTTCATTTCATCTGCTGCCACTTTTTGGGATTGTTTCAAAGCTTCATTGACAGCTTCAGTGATCTTTTCAAAATCTGCTTCTCCGGAAATAGAAGCCACTTTTTGATCTGCAGTCATGACTACAGTCACCCCTCTATGCTCCACCGTAATCTTAATTCCGGCTAATTTCTTTTGAACTTCCATAGCCTGATCTCTCATCTTTTTGAGATCACCAAGCTGTTTTATATTATCCATGAAACCCATTTTATTTTCCCTCCCCTGGCAACATCCTTCTTAAAGAATCAATATCCGGTTTAGCTGCAGGATTTAACTGGCCGGTAATCAATGATATGTCACAATTTTGGCAAACTATTGATCCACCTGGACATATTTCTTCAGTTCTGCTTGGATCTGCAATCACCTGTTGAATCTGCAAATCAACAAGAGGTTCCCATTTTTTTATTTCTCCTAAATCACCACTAATCTGTCTGCATCCCCATGTGTGATCGGGTAAGCCATGACATGCTACTTTCTCCGGCATGTACGTTATTGTAACATAGATTATATGGAAGCTCCAGTAATACCGCCCGAATTAAAAGAAGAGTTAGCATTAACTGCCCAACATCCTACGGTAGAAGTAAATGGTTATAGAACGCGCGGAATACCCTTGGAGTTATTGGTAGAAGGCAAAAAAGGTATATGGCATTCAGTCAAGGGAGGCTTCACACCAGAACCTACCAGACCTCATCCTATCCATCGAGACTTTCTAAGTTTCGAAGTTTTGTTTAATGGAGAAACAAATGAATGGTTAAAAGTTGTGCCTCCTGAATCATACCATACAGTTATGCTGATAGGCCGACTTAGAAGAAGCGTTGGCATGATAAAAAGCTCGTTGGAAATCGCTGGCTTGCCGGAACTTATTCCAACAGTTAGAGAAACACGGTTAGATCTTCGAGGTGAACCCACTTATGGTTTTATATCTCCTCATTTAGGCGGTTCTTTAGAATACTGTCTGAACATATTGACTTCGGGAAGAAAGACAAAATTAACCCCTTCAGCAGCCAAGTTTATATCCAGGATTTATAATATTGCTTTTGCTCAGGCTGTAAGACTTTATCTTGATTATGGCCATTGGACAGCAGACCCGGGACCGGGTAACATCTTGATTAATACCCAAAATGGTCTCAGGGTCGTGTTGATTGATTTTGCTAATAAGGAGCAACACGTAATCAATAATTTTAATGGCACACCATTTGAAGATAAAAGAGAGGGAGCCTTAACACAAAATATCGTCCGATTGTTTGAATTATTTAAACAACAGTGCAACCTGCATAATATTACTATGACCGGTGATGCCAAATCAGAATTGGCAAGATTTACAGGATTTGTCCTTGCCCCGCCAATATCCAGAGGCTCAAGATAACGTCAGAAACAAACAAACCAGATACAGATTTTGTTGGGAGTTGGAGCAGGTGATACGGGTGTTGGACTAACGGACGGTAAAGGGGTTGCCTTCGGAGAACTTATACCGCCAGAGGAAAGGCGGGATTTAATGATAAGTCAGAAGAGCTGGAATTAGAGTTAATTTTAACTATCCTGGTGTCTGTTTCCAGGCTATGGCCAGCTTTATCCACCGCCATCACTTTCCAGGAATAAGTCCCCGGGATAAGCTGAGTTTGTTTGGAATAAACCTTAATTCTGGATGAATCATCAAAATAATCTGCCCTAACTTCTCCTTTCTGTTTATTCACTGAAAAATCAAAAACAGGGTTAGAAGATCTATGTGCATTATTTAAAGGCTCATTCAGGTTAAAGGGGGAAAAGTAAAACAAATTATCTTTCTTGTCTGTATTGGTGTTGGTTGACCTGACTGAAATTGTGTAACCTTCCAGGCTGGAAGGATTATTGGCCTTGGGATCAAAATCAAAGTAAAATTCTGTTATTAGACATATCATCAATAAAAAGTCTTCCTTTTGAATCACATTCAATTCCCCAAGGAAAATTTAGTGTGTTAGCATTAGCTGAACCACCTTGGTTAGCACTAGAACTGGTAAAGTTTCCTTGTCCAATCACCACATCGGCTACTGATTCTGCAGACTTAATTCTTGTTGCGCTAACACCTGTATCAGAGCTAGTGAAATTATCTTGTCCAATAACATAACTTGCATCCATATTTGTTGAATACGCGAAAACTGATGTCGGATGTAAAAGTGAGAAGTTCTCGCTTAAGCTCGAACAATAAAAATTTGTCAAAGAGTCTGAACTGTTACGATATTTTCTGATATATCCCCAAATCTCTCTTCCGTGCCAGCTCTGATAAAAATATAAAGAATATCCTGTTTCCTGTCGTAGTTAATCGCCTGGTTTTTCATATTGCCATCTTCCTGAATTCAACCTCTGTCTGATTTCCTTATCACTAAATGGAAAGGTTGGGACCGAGGAGAATTAAAAGATTGATTGTTTGAGATGTATTTTTCTTAATAATTCCATAGCTCCTTTTGTTGCCTGCCAAAGCGCGCCCTGTTCTCTAAAATAAAGAAAGGCCTCATCTTCACCTCCAAATTGGATTCTTTCAGGATTAAATTGTGGAGGTTGCCGGTGAGTAGGTTTTAACAATTCTTCGACGACGTGTTTACTAAATTTATAGATTGTTTCCAGATGTTTTTCAGCTTCCTCAATCTTACCTAATTTAATTAATGCCAAAGCATAGCCCATGGTTAATTCGCAAGTAGCATCATCAGGATATTTTTTACTTAGTCCCAAAACTTTTTGCGGTTGGCCGGTTTTAAGATAAATTGTTGTGAGTATTCCTCTAACCCCCTGATTATCGTTAGGATTTAGAGATAAAATTTGCTCATAGTAGGGGATAGATTTTGAAACTCCTTTGCCTTTTTCCATGAAAATAGCCTGATCTAATAACAAATTTAAAAAATCTCTATTTTCTAAAAAATACCAGGGAAGTTTATCTTTTTCCCAGTCAAACTCTTTGGGAAAAATGTTTTTCACCGCAGCTATGCTTTTTTCTAAAACCTCAAATGCATTTCTTTCTGCACCTAACTTTAAAAACTGATGGGCCAAATAAGAATCGGCCTCCATTAACAGGGGTTCTTTAAGCAAAATCAGGCTAGTTTTCTCAGCCAACTCCATTACTGAAAAATCTTCCGATTCGTAAAATTCATGAAACTGCTCATGGGTTTGGTGGTAATTTCTGCTAAAAACAAACCTCCACTCGTTATCTTGAATCTTTTTTAGGCTGATTCTCTCTGGTAATGAATCTTCAAACAGTTGATAAAGTGATGTTTTATTAGAATCATATTTTGGAGTTTTTATATTGTTTTTATCAATCTTCTTCTTGTTATAGTATTCCTGGTATTTTTGGTAAGGGGAAAGGTTGCCTAAAGATTTGTGGGGCAGATAGTTCCAGGCAAGTGAGATTGTTCCTGATACTAAATCAAATTGTTTTCTGTTTTTTGCATAATCTGAAAATGCATTAATGATTTTCATAGAGCCTTTTAACTCGTTTTCATGATAAATGATATTTTTAATGTCATCAATTTTAATCCGGCCGGATAACTTTAATCCATCAAGCATATCCTGTATCCTGTTATCTATTTCTTGCGCAGATATTTCTTTTAGAATTTTCATAATTTAAGTTTTATCTGTATTTCAACTTGTTATCTGCCATTAGTTACTCTTGCTGCAGATACCACATTTTTTAATAAACTCACAATTGTCAAAGGCCCGATACCTCCAATTGTTGGACAATACAATTTGGCTATTTTGGATACCTCTTCCTCGTTAATATCCCCAAAAAACCTCGCTTTACCATCAACCGTTTCTTTACCAACTCCCACTCCCACCAAATATGCCCCCCTTTTTAAATTCGACTTATTAACAATATTTTTGACTCCTGTTGCAGATATCACAATGTCCCCATTTTTAATTTTTGCCTTAGGATTTTTGGTTTCTTTTACAATCGACTCTACCTCAAACCCTCTTTTTTTTAATAATCTGGTAATTGGACCGCCGGCGGTTTTTCCTCTGCCTAAGACTACAATTTTTTTATCTTTTAAAAACTCCTCAGTCTTTCTGAAACCGGAAAGTAGGGAGAAAGCTGTCAACATTTCCCAAATAGCCAAAGCTGTAGCCTCAGTATAGGGCGACTCTGACAAGAATCCGTCCACATCTTTTTTGGGATCAATTTTTGCCACAATTTCATCAAAATCCCACGTCTTAAAAGTGGGATACTGAATTATAATTCCATTAACCGACGAATCTTTATTCAGCCGTTGAAGAGTGTTTAAAAGCTTCTCTTTTTCTACAGAAGAAAACTCATATAGCTTCGCTTGTATGCCCAGCCCATTGGCTGCTTTCAATTTATTGCTAACATAAATCCTGGAAGACGGATCATCACCTGCTAAAATTATTGCGAGCTTCGGCTTGAGGTTTTTTCTTTTAATTTCTGCTTCTAATTTTTTGAGGATGGCTTCAGCTACTTTTCTGCCGGAAACTTTCGTCATACCTCATTTTACACCAGGAACGGGGAATTTTCCAGCAAAAATCTCCACTTCTTTTCTTATTTGTTTTAAATTTTTATTTCCTTTAAGTTTCAACTTCGCCTTCCTCAAGAAATCTTTTCTTTTCTCCTGTTCTTTTGGTAAATCCAAACCTCTTATTTCTTCCAAAGCTCTTTTAATCCAACCTGCAATTTTTACCATGTCTTTTCCCTTCATACCTCTGGTGGTCAAAGCCGGTGTCCCAAGCCTTATCCCAGAAGGATAAAATGGGGAGGCAGGTTCTCCCGGGATAGTGTTTTTATTAATTGTGATTCCTGCTTCCTCCAAGGCATACTGCGCTTGGTATCCCAATCCGTATCCATAATCAGTCAAACCCAAGAGTATCAAGTGGGTTTCAGAAACGGTTCCTAATTCTTTTGCCAAAACCTCGGCATTTTTGGCAATTTGTGCGGCGTATTTTTTAAACGAGGGTTTTAAAGCCTCTTCCAAACTTACGGCTATGGCTGCTGTTTGGTGATTATGAGGTCCACCCTGTATACCTGGAATTATGGCCCTTTGAATCTTTGTCTTTATTTCCGGATCCTTCTTTAATCCTCTTTCTGTTACCAAGATCAAGGCTCCTCTTGGACCTCTTAAGGTCTTGTGGGTAGTTGTCATTACAATATCTACATAAGATACCGGGGATTCATGAATACCGCCAACTATTAGTCCAGTAATATGGGAGCAATCCGCAACTAAAGTCGCTCCCACCATATCTGCAATTTTTCTAAACTTCTTGTAATCCAATTTATATGGGTAAGCAGTGGTGCCTGCCCAAATCAACTTTGGTTTATGCTTTTTTGCCAACTCTTCCAGCTGATTAAAATCAATTCTCCAATCATCTCCTCGAACTTCATAATTTACAGCTTTATAGAAAATACTGGAAAAGGAAAATTTCGCTCCATGAGTTAAATGTCCGCCTGAGGATAATGATAATCCCATAACCACATCCCCCGGCTCGCAAACTGCCATAGTTATCGCCATATTGGCAGGAGATCCTGAATAAGGCTGGATAAAAGCAAGGGGAACTTTAAACAATTTTTTAGCTAAATCAGCAGCATAAATTTCAATTTTATCAATGATCTCATTTCCCCCATAGTAGCGGGTATGCGGAAAACCTTCAGAGTATTTATTAGTCAAAATTGAACCTAAAGCTTTTAGAACGTTTTCTGAAACATAATTTTCAGAGGGTATCATTTCCAGTTCATATTTTTGACGGTGTGCTTCTTCTGCAATTAATTTAAAAACCTTTGATGCCATGAATGTGGATATTATTAACTTTTCTCTCTCAAATTGTCAATTATTAAAAGAGATCACCTTCGAGGTGGATTAGGTTGGCACCTGTCCTTTTTTGTTAAAGTATCAGTTTACAGAGTCTGAGTTAAAAATCTCTGCGGCTGCCCTAATTATTTCATCATCCGCTGCTACCTCAATATTGGCAATATCTTCTTTTCTTTGAGGTCTGCTGCCCAAAACAGCAGAAATCTTTATTTTCCTTCCTAAAATATCAGATAATATTGATTCCAAAAGATCCCTATTTTTAGGAGCTTCTAAAATTCTTTGATGAAAGGAATAAGGCGCTTCAATTAACACTAACGTATCTGTCACTTCCTTGATGCTAATAGAACGAAGGAGCGCTTCCAAAGAAAAGTTATATGGCCGGATAGTCTCACAAATGTAGGTCCACTTTTCTTTAATTTTAGATAAATCTGAGGAATCAGAATTTGACGATGGATGATCGATGATAGAAGGTGGACTTTCGAGGATAGAAGATGGAGAATCAGCACATATCTCTACTACTGCCAGTTCTAATGGTAATGACGGAATTGAGGTAAATTTAAGTTTACTTAAAGCATTTTGTAAAATATCTAAGTTTCTGATTAAATCTTGACTGGTAAATTGCTCAGCAAGTTTAATTAGGTTTTGATATTTCTCCTCTATTAGATGAGGCTTTACTAAAGCTTCTCCTAAACCATTTTTAATAAACATCAAATTTCTCATCTGTTCCATATAGGAAAATAATAATTCTTTTGCATCAAAGCCTTCTTGTAACTGATTTAAAAGATTTAATAAACTTTTTTTAATATCTTTACTTGCTAAACTGGATAAAGTATCTAAAAGATCATCAAACTGTGAGAATTTAAGATTTTCTGCTATTAACTGAGAGGTTATCTTTCCGCCTATAGAAGAAACCTGGTCTAAAAACTTTATGCCATCCCTAAAAGATCCATCTGCTTTCTTCACTATAGACTTCAAACCTTCCTCATCAATGTCAATTTTTTCTGTCTTTACTACCTTATTTAAAGCCTCTAAAAGCTCTGCTTGTGTAGCTAGCTTAAAATCCAGCCTTTGCACCCGCGAGAGAATAGTCTGAGGTATTTTAGAAACTTCTGTTGTGGCCAGGATAAAAAGGGCATGACCGGGTGGTTCTTCCAAAGTTTTCAAAAGAGCATTAAAAGCTTCAGTAGTTAACATATGCACTTCATCTATGATGTAAACTCTTTTTCCGGCGCCACTAGGAGAAAGTTTAATGTTTTCTCTTAGGAATCTGATATCTTCTATCCCCCTATTTGAAGCAGCATCAATTTCTATAAGGTCTAAATTACTCCCATCCGTTATACTCAAACATATAGAACATTTATTACATGGGTAGTGACTAGTCGCTAGAGTCGAGAATCTAGACTTTTGTCCCTCTAGACTCTTGTCACTAGACTCTAGACTCTCACAATTAACCATCTTTGCCAAAATCCTGGCCGTGGAAGTTTTACCGGTGCCTCTGGGTCCTACAAACAGATAGGCATGAGCTAATCTCTGTTGCCCAAAAGCTGAAAGGAGTATTTTTTTTACAGACGTTTGACCAATTATCTCATCCAAAGATTGGGGGCGGTACTTTAAATAGAAAGCGGTATTCTGTTGTTGGTTTGCCATATCATCGTAATTAATGGTGAATACCCAGCAAATGATTCACACCATGTTCTACCAAACTTCGGATTTCCTCATCCACAGCAATTCCGTCCATTGCCGCATCTTCTAAAACTTGGGGATAGGAAATCATAATGTCACCCAGCCTCAACCACCTATCCGGCGCTGCCACAAAACCAATCCTGGGCACGTGTTGTAAACTGGACTGACTGACATCCTCCAAGGCAAAGGATAAAATATCCGTAGTCGAATCAACGCCTCGGTATTTGCGGTTCAGCTCATGCATTTTCCGATCTCCTACGATGCTGACTCCCAGCTCAATTTTCCCATTAATGCGGTGCTTTTGCAAAATCTGCAAAACCGTATTCTTGATAGAGGTTTTATTAACGTTATATCTTGGATCGGAATTTACAATGATATTGATCATAATCCCTCATTTGTGAGTTGTTGCGGCAGGTACCCTTCTAAAACCTTTGCTTCGGTTTCTTGCTAACTGGGCGTTTTTTAAATCTTGCTGAATTTGATCAATGGACATTAAAATTAACTGCTATACCTTCTGGCCCTCATGATTTTGCGTCTTCTCTCTGCCAAATATTCCTGGCGTTTCTGAGAGGGTTTTTTATACACAGACCTGTCTCTTATCTCTTGCACCAATCCTTCAGCAACCACCTTTTTTTGAAATTTTCTAATGACAGCATCGGTACTGTCACCTGGATTCGCTCTGACAATTATTGACATAAACTTAAAAACACCTCCTTTTTACTATTTTGCCTAAGACTTTAAAAATTATACCATTTTTTTCCATTGCCCGCCCAGGAAATGAAAATGCAAGTGGGGAACATGCTGAGCTTTACCGCCATTTACCACTATTCTATATAAACTATTTTGCAGATTTTTCTTTTTTACTAACGCATTAGCTGTCTCATAAATTTCAGCCAGTAAATCTTTGTTGTCTTGACTCAACTCTTCAACTCCCCCAATGTGCTTTTTTGGCACTATCAAAAGGTGCGAATCCGCTGAAGGATTAATATCAGGAAAAACTACCAAGTTTTCTGACTCATAGTCGAACTCTTTTGGAATCTCTTTTTTGATTATTTTGCAGAAGAGACAATTATCCATTTACACGCCTACCATTTTCTTCAGCAAATCCAATGTTCTTGTTTGTCTTAATGCATGGCGTAAATGTAATCTCGGTTCTTGTGCTTCAAACTGCTTTTTTACCCTGGCATCCTGAATTTTGTCTACTTCTGCCTGTAATTCTGCATCAGAAATTGACACATTCTCCATCCTGGCAATTTCCGCCAAACCAAGTTCCATTCTGACATTTTTCTCTGCCTGAGGCTTCCACTCATTTTTAATTTGCTCTAAAGTTTTTCCCTGACCCTTTAAGTAATCCTCAAGCAGTAATCCCATATCAGCTACCCTTCTTTGCAGAGAAACCAACATCCTGTTTAGTTCGTCCTGAATCAGGATATCAGGCAATTCTACTGTGGTAATTTTTTCCACCTCCTGTAAAATATTTTCCTCATAATCTAACTCATTATTGTAGGTAACATTAGCCTCCAAATCCTTTTTGATTTTAGTTTTTAAATCAGTCAAGCTGATTGCCCCCATCGCTTTGGCAAACTCATCATCAGGTGCAGCAGCATCCTGACTTACCGGGTTAGCTGAGGGCTGACCGACAGACTGTTGGAAGTTAATCGACCCACCCTGGCTGGCTGAGGGCTGTCTCACTTTCCATCTTTTAAACAAATCGTCAATAACCTTTTGCGCTTCCTCATCAGTCACAGGTTTTATGTCGGGCCTTGTGGCTTTGATTACCTTATAATTGCCGACTGTCACTTTAGGTCTATTAGTAACAGTAGCCTTAAACTGTAACTGATTATCTTTGGTAAAAGAAATTAATTGGTACTGAGGATAGTCAATAGGAATAATGTCTGTGCCTTTCAAAGCTTCAATTAGGAAATTCGGCATGGTAGTTTTTAATACCTCATCCTGCAACCTGCTACCTAATTGCTGTTCCACCAAAGACATTGGCGCCTGGCCTTTTCTGAAGCCGGAAAGCTCAACATCGGCTGCCATTCTTTGTAATGTCTGATCCCAGTTGGGTTGTAAATCCACCCAAGGCACTGTAATAGTTACCTCAACAATACTTTTGGGTTGAGTAGTAATATTTTTCTGTATCATAGCTGAATGATAATTTAACAGAAAGTGAATGTAAAATCAATGATTCAGGCAATTGGTTCATCCTCGGCTGTATGGATACCGCTTTTACCTTTTGACCCTGAAGTGCGGGGAGCATATCGGACTTTTAGTAACCGGGGGTCAGCGGTTATAAACCTTCCTCTTAAAGCATCAGCCGGATTCCCATCCACGCGCCAAACTCTTGGCTGTCCTACCACTCGAGCTCTTCTGTCACCATATTTGTCCAAAGATATAACATTACTAGGCTCTTGTTCTGACATTTTAGTTTTTAACCTCCTTTAGGAAATCCTGAAGGTCTAAAAAACTCGTCTCTTTCTCTGATCTCCTTTTAACTTCCAGCCTTTCTTTAGTTTTTTTGGAAATTACTACCCTGAAAGGTATACCAATTAAATCAGTATCTGCAAATTTGCTACCTGCTGAAACTTCTTCTCTATCATCAAATAACACCTCTATTCCTTCCGCTTGAAGTAACTTATATACTTTTTCAGCTTCCTCCCTAACCTGCTCATCTGCCAAATCCAGCCCCACCAAATGTACTGAATAAGGCGCTACTGCCTCCGGCCATATAATCCCTTTATCATCATGAAATACTTCAACAATAGCAGCAAGTGTTCTGCCTAATCCAATACCATAACAACCCATATAATAAGGCTGAGGCTTACCATTTTTATCAATAAAGTCTGCACCTTTCATTTTGGATGAATAATAAAACCCAAGCTGGAAAATATTTCCAACTTCTATTCCTCTTTTTGCTTTTAGCGGACCGCTGCCATCCGCTGCCATGTATCCTTCTTTAGTTAGCGCAATATCTGCGGTTATATCAGGCTTATAATCTCTCCCTAAATTCATGTTCAGTAAATCCTTATGCTTTTTATTGGCTCCGCCATAGGCGTTTTTAATGGTATGCAAGGATTCATCAGCTACAATTAAAAGCTCTACATCTTTTCCCACTATATCTTTAATTCCGACAGGAGAAATAAATCCAGGTTCGGAATGGATTTTGTTTCTGATCTCTTCTTCTGTGGCGTATCTTAACTGATAAGCTTGAATTGCATGAAGTAACTTAACCTCATTGACATCAAAGTCTCCCCTGATAATTGCCAAAATGAATCTGCCTTTTTCATCTATAAACAGCACATCCTTGATTTGTTGCCAGAGCGGCATGTTATGCAACTTAACCCCATCTTCCATGGTAGTACCACGGACGGCATCAACTTCTTGTAGGGGTTTTTCTTCTTCCATAATATTTTTCTTAGCCGGGATAAATTGGGCTATATCTTCATGAGCGCAATATGAATTATCAGGGTTAACAAAGAATTTACTTTCTCCAATTTCACTTTCCACTACAAATTCATGACAATATTCCCCTCCTATATAACCATTATCAGCGGCCACTTTCAGAGTCTTAAGTCCCACCCTATCAAAGATTTCTTTATATGTTTCCTCCATTAATTTATAAGTCACCTTAAATTCCTCTTCTGAAACATCAAAAGAATAAGCATCCTTCATTAAAAACTCACGGACCCGAAGCAATCCTCCACGTGCCCTCAATTCATCTCTAAATTTAGTAGAGAATTGGTATAAATTAAGAGGTAAATCTTTATAACTTATTTGAAATTTTCTCATTAAATCCACAAACATTTCCTCGGCTGTCCCGCCTAAAACAAATTCCATTTCACTTCTGTCTTTAATAGTCATCAACTCAAATCCTACTGAGGCGGTTCTATTGGTTTCTGCCCATAAAGCTTTAGGGTGTAAAACAGGAGTAATCATTTCCTGACCCCCTGCTTTGTCCATGTCTTCTTTAATAATTTTTTGGATTTTTTGTTGTACCCGCATCCCCAAAGGAAGCATGTAGTATCTTCCGGCAGCAGACTCTCTGATAAACCCTGCCCGATACAATAATTGATGAGACACCAGCGTGGCATCAGATGGAGTTTGTTTTATTGTTTTAGGAAAAAGTTTTGAATATTTCATAACTTTAAAATTTCTTCTGTTATTGCATCGGCCAGAATTTTCATACTATCATAAATAGTAACCTTAGGATGCACTAATTGAAGCAGTTGCAAATCAGTGCAAGCTAAAATTACTGTTTTAACGTCACTATCGCTAAATGCATTGATTATCTTTTTCACTTTTTCCGTATCATTGTTATCATTTTCACCGCGAACGCATTTGTTTATAATATATCCTAATTGGGTTTGGTCAAACTCTTGTGGCACTATCATTTGTATATTATTCGTTTCTAGTTTAGAATGTATTACAAGGCATTACCAAAAAATCAGCTCCTCCTTTTTCTAATCGCTTTGCAGCTTCTATCAAATAGATAAGGGCCCTATCCTCACCTTCAGCCTCGATTAATATCTTTTCCTCAATTTTATAAATTAAAGGTATACTCCAAATTAGCATTGGGGGCCTAGCTTCTTGGTTTTTCTTGAAGCACCGGTTTATTATCTCTAAATAAAACTTACTATACCAAACCCAAAACGAAAGGGTCAAAAATGGTAGGGGTAATTCCGTCCCATAACTATTAAGGAGAATTTCTCCACTACTTCTTCTAATGATT
>Ga0209343_10000936_pt1 | contig 40363 bp, 40 predicted proteins | sample RifCSPlowO2_02_FD_184026 | JGI IMG/M metagenome (GOLD analysis project Ga0209343, IMG submission 184026) | Groundwater microbial communities from Rifle, Colorado - Rifle CSP2_plank lowO2_0.2 (SPAdes) (version 2) | ecosystem: Environmental > Aquatic > Deep subsurface > Groundwater | place...
CGCGGCGGCATCGACCCAGCCGCAACGGCGGGCACGCCCGGTGGTGGAGCCGAATTCGTGGCCGCGTTTCGCCAGGCCTTCGCCGATCGGATCACACTTGTCCACGGCATCGTACAGCTCTGTCGGGAACGGCCCGGAGCCCACCCGCGTGGTGTAAGCCTTGGTGATGCCGAGCACATAGTTGAGCATTTGCGGCCCGACTCCGGCACCCGCACACGCCGCACCGGCGATGCAGTTGCTGGAAGTGACGAACGGATAAGTGCCGTGATCGATGTCGAGCAGGGAACCCTGCGCGCCTTCGAACAGCAGGTTTTTGCCTGCCTGGTTGGCCTCATACAGGGCGCGCGGCACATCCATCACCAGCGGCTTGATCCGCTCGGCCAGCGCCAGCGTGTCATCCAGCGTTTTCTGGAAATCTACTGTCCCGGTATGGAAATAATTCTTCAGCACAAAATTATGGTAATCCAGCACTTCGCCGAGTTTTGCGGCAAGGCGTTCGCGGTAAAAAATATCCTGCAGGCGGATCGCGCGGCGCGCAACCTTGTCTTCATAGGCTGGGCCGATGCCGCGCCCGGTGGTGCCGATCTTTGCATCGCCTTTCGCCAGCTCGCGCGCCTTGTCGATCGCTTCATGGTAGGGCAGGATCAGCGGGCAGGCCTCGGAAATTTTCAGACGGCCATATACGTCTATTCCAGCCTGCTGCAACGCATCCATTTCCTTCAGCAAGGCCGGTAGCGACACCACTACGCCGTTGCCGATATAGCACATCACATGGTCGCGCAGGATGCCGGATGGGATCAGGTGCAACACCGTTTTCTTGCCGCCGATCACCAGCGTATGACCGGCATTGTGCCCGCCCTGAAAGCGCACCACGCCATGGGAGTGGTCGGTCAACCAATCGACGACTTTGCCCTTGCCTTCATCACCCCATTGAGTGCCGATTACTACTACGTTTTTTGTCATTACCGATTCCTCAAATCAAAACCATGCTGTCCACGAAATACACGAAACTCACGAAAATTTTCAGCAGGATGTTCGTGCTTTTCGTGGACTAAAATTCTCAAAACCCGGCCACCACCCATCCTCCATCGCGTAACACAAGCTCGCGGTCACACTGCAATTCTCCGCGCAATGCCGCATCGCCAAGCAGATCAACCACTACCGATTCTCCCGACGCGCGCAGTTGTGCAATTTTTTCGCGCAGCGCCGGATTGTCGAGATGCGGTGCGCATATTCCGGGTTTAACGGCCTGTTCCGGCAACAGGCGATACAACTGGCGCAAATCCATGCTGAACCCGGTTGCAGGGCGCGCGCGCCCGAAGCTCTTGCCGAGGTCGTCATAACGGCCGCCCAAGGCGATGGCGTCGTGGCTGCCCGCATGATAGGCGGCAAACACCATGCCGCTGTGATAGTGGTAGCCGCGCAAATCGGCGAGGTCTATCCCCACGCTGGCGACCAGCGGTTGAAGTTGCGCCGAGGCGGTTTTCAGGGCATCGAGCGCCGCACGAATTTCCGCGTAATCCGGCAGCAGGCCGCGCGCACGAGCCAATACATCGGTGCAGTCGCCATACAGCGACAGCAATACCAGCAGGGCATCGCGCAAGGGCGTATCCAGCGGTTGCGCCAATGCTTGTAAAGCTGCGCCGTCTTTGCTTTGCAGCGCAGAAAATAATTTATCTTCCAGCTCTTTTTCGATCTTGGCACGGCTCATCAGCGCGCGGAATACGCCAACATGGCCGAGATCAAGGTGCACGCCCTTGATGCCCAGCAAACTCAGCGATTGCAACATCAGTTGCTGGATTTCCACATCACTTTCCAGCCCGCCGTGCCCATACAGCTCTGCACCGATCTGCAAGAGTTCACGGGTGCGGGTCAACCCCGCCGGCTGGGTATGCAGCACGCTGCCCGCATAGCACAGGCGTGTCACGCCTTGGCGATTGAGCAGGTGCGCATCGATGCGCGCCACTTGCGGCGTGATGTCGGCGCGCAGTGCCAGCGTGCGCCCGCTCAATTGATCCACCAGCTTGAAAGTGCGCAAATCCATATCGCGGCTGCCATCGATCAGCAGCGACTCGGCATATTCCAGTAATGGGGGAGTGACTAACTGGTAGCCGGACTTGCGCAGCAGGTCGAGGAGTTGCGCGCGCATCTTTTCGATGCGCCACGCCTCGTCGTGCAGCATGTCCTGAATGTATTCGGGGAGTAGCCAATTCGGCATCAAAGCACCATTATTTGATCCAATACAACAACAGCTTTGTAGGTCTGGCTGCGCACGCCGCCAAAAATATGTCGGGCAAAACACATTCCCTCTCTCTAAACTCTCTCCCGCAAGCGGGAGAAAGGACAAATGAGAAAAGCAATTGTTAATCTTGCCCGACCTACAAAACCCACAACGTTATTCACTTGACCAGATACAACAGCAGCAATCCGAACAACATCGCGGTGAAGCCGACAAAGCGCAGTTGCCCGTCTGTCAGTGAAACCATCTTGCTGAAGGTTTCTCGCCATAAATCCGGGAGCAAAAACGGCAGCAAACCTTCAATCACCAGCATCATCGCCAAACCGAGCAGCCAGTATTCCAGCACTACTTTCCGCCTTTACCCGAGCTTTTCAAGTATTTGAAGAATGACGAGCTCGGGTCCAGCACCATCACGTCGCTCTTGTTCCTGAAGCTTTGCTTATAGGCTTCGAGGCTGCGGTAGAACGAATAAAACTCGGGGTTGCTGCCGAAAGCGGCAGCGTACAAGGCGGAAGCCTTTGCATCGCCTTCACCTTTAGTTTTTTGCGCCGTACGGTAGGCTTCGGCCAGGATCACCTCGCGCTGCCTGTCGGCATCGGCCTTGATTTTTTCGCCTTCGGCCGCGCCGGAAGCGCGCAGTTCATTCGCCACGCGTTTGCGTTCGGCATCCATGCGGCGATATACCGACTCGCTGATTTCCAGCGGAAAATCGACGCGTTTCAGGCGCACGTCCAGCACCTGCACGCCGATCTTGCGCGCATCGGCATCGGTTTTTTCGCGCAGCACGGTCATGATTTTTTCGCGCTCGCCGGAAACCACTTCATGGATGGTGCGTTTGCCGAATTCCTCGCGCATGCTGGAATTCACCGTCTGCATCAAACGTGTCCTGGCACGCACTTCATCGCCGCCGACGCTGACGTAATATTGCTTCACATCGACGATGCGCCACTTGACGAAGGAATCGACCATCACGTTTTTCTTTTCCGCGGTGATGAAACGCTCCGGCTCCCCGGTATCCAGCGTCAGGATGCGCGAATCGAAGAAACGCACGTTCTGCATCAGCGGGACCTTGAAATACAGGCCGGGCTCGGTTTTTACGCCGACCATTTCGCCCAGCTGGAACACGATGGCAGCCTGGCGTTGATCCACCACGAACACGCTCATGCTCAATAGAACCAGCGCGCCAACCGCGCCAATCAATACGTTGCTGATAGTCTTGTTCATTGGCGTGCCTCCCTGTTGCGGCTCAGCAGCGAATCGCGTGCGCGCTGCGCCGCGGTGTTATCGCTCGAGTGTGAAGTGACGGGAGCAGTGGCAGGAGAAGCCGATGGCTCTATACCCGTGCCGCCGGCACGGGTGCTTTCCATCAGCTTGTCCAGCGGCAAATACAACAAACTGTTGCCGTTCTTCTGGTCGACCATCACCTTGCTGATATTGCCCATCACCTGCTGCATCATGTCCAGATACATGCGCTCGCGTGTGACGCCAGGCGCTTTTTCATACTCCACCAGAATCTGCTTGAAGCGGCTGGCATCGCCTTCCGCATTCGCGATCACGCTTTGCTTGTAGCCGTCCGATTCCTGTATCAGGCGCGCCGCCGTACCCTTCGCGCGCGGCACCACGTCGTTGGCGTAAGCCTGACCTTCGTTCTTTTGCCGCTCGCGATCCTGCCCCGCCTTTACCGCATCGTCAAAGGCAGCCTGAACCTGCTCGGGCGGCTGTGCGTTCTGCATGGTCAGCTTGCTGATCAGGATGCCCGATTTGTATCGATCCAGGATTTCCTGCATCAATTTGGTCGCCGAAGCGGCCACTTGTTCGCGCCCCTCATACAGCACGAAATCCATCTTGTTTTTTCCGACTACCTCACGGATGGCGGTTTCCGCCGCCTGGCGTACGTTCTCGTCCGGCATGCGGTTATTGAACAGGTAGTCGGCGGGATCTTTCAGAAAATACTGTACCGCGAACTGGATATCGATGATATTTTCGTCATCGGTCAGCATCAGCGACTCTTTCAGCATTTTGTTTTTGACGTTGTCGCGATAGCCGACTTCCACGGTCCTGACCTGACTCAGATTGACAATTTCCACCGTTTCGACCGGAAACGGCAAATGCCAGCGCGGGCCGGATTCTGTGACATCGACCTTCTTGCCGAAGCGCAACACTATGCCGCGTTGACTGGCATCCACGATGTAAAAGCCGCTGCCCAGCCAGATCAACGCGCCTATCGCGGCGATCAGGCCCAGGCCACCGCCCAAACCTTTCATCGGTGCGCCACCGCCGGGTTGTCCCGAACCGCCGCCCTTGCCAGCGCCACCTTTGCCACCCATGAGAGCCGAGATTTTTTCATTCAGCTTGCGCAGCAATTCTTCCAGATCGGGCGGGCCACCGCCGCCTTTATTACCCCATTGCGGGTCATTCATTCCCATCACTCATCCTCGTCTAATAGTAACCGTAGGGTGGGCTGTGCCCACCATGTCTACATTTGGTTCCGGCCTGTCCGGCTCAGGTTTGTTCTATTGCCGCATGTGCCCGGCGCGCAGTTTGAGCTTCGGTCAAAGCCAGCCGCAAACCATCCAGTCCCTCGCCGCTTTTGGCGCTCAAGAAAACGCGGGCGATTCTACCATAATCGTCACGCTGCACGCTGGGCGGCACCTCCTGCAAGTCAATTTTATTGAACACCAGAACCTGCGGGATATCCGCCGCGCCTATTTCGGCCAGCACCTTGTTCACTTCGGCAATCTGGTCGTCGCGGATGGCATTGTTGGCATCCACCACATGCAGCAACAGATCGGCCTGCACCGTTTCTTCCAGCGTGCTGCGAAACGCCGCGATCAGGGAATGCGGCAAATGGCGGATGAAGCCGACAGTGTCCGACACCACGATCTCGCCCTCTCCTTCGGTGAACATGCGGCGCGAGGTGGTGTCCAGCGTGGCGAACAATTGGTCGGCCACATATACATCGGCGCGGGTCAGCCTGTTGAACAGCGTGGATTTGCCCGCATTGGTGTAACCGACGATGGATACCGACAGCACGTCGGCACGATTGCGCGCCCGGCGTTGCACCACACGCTGCTTCTTGAGTTTCTCAAGGCGGTCTTTCAGCATATGGACGCGTTTATCCAATTTGCGCCGATCCAGTTCCAGCTTGGTTTCACCGGGGCCGCGCGCACCCACGGCATGTTTCTGTTGCCCCATGTCCTGATTCATGCCGACCAGGTGCGTGGCGAGATACTTGAGCTGCGCCAACTCGACCTGAAACTTGCCTTCGTGGCTCTGCGCGCGTTGCGCGAAAATATCCAGGATCAGCATGGTCCGGTCGATCACGCGGGTATTCAGCTTGGCGGTCAGGTTGCGCATTTGCGCGGGAGAAAGGTCGTGATTGAAAATAACCAGCGGGGCTTCCATCTGCTCCACGATTTCGGCGATCTGCTGAACTTTGCCGCTGCCCGCAAATAGGGCGGCATCGGGGCGCTGGCGTTTGGCTTCGATGACAGCCAGCGTGCGTACCCCGGCCGTCTCGGCCAGCTGGCGTAGCTCCGCCAAACTCTCGTTGTGGTCGCTTGTGCCGAAGTCGATGCTGACCAGAATTGCGGCCTCGGTTTCGGCGGGTGTTTGCTGCATCAGTCGGCAGTTGCGTCGTCGTAAGGAATGCTGATTGCGCGTGCCGGTACGATAGTGGAAATGGCGTGTTTATAAACCATCTGCGTGATGGTGTTCTTCAGCAACACCACGTATTGATCAAAAGACTCGACATAGCCTTGCAGCTTGATGCCGTTTACCAGATAGATAGCGACTTGCACATGCTCTTTGCGCAATGCATTGAGAAACGGATCTTGCAGTTGTTGTCCTTTTGCGCTCATATTATTGCTCTTATCGGTTAGGAACAGGATGGTACTTTACTGGATTCCGGCGCGGCTGTGAATACATTTGCATGGAAGTTAATAAAATTGTACCGTTTTGCAGGGGTAATTCTGCCTTTAGAACAACAGTCGCAACTATCCGCGCGAAGCGACGAAAAAAACAACTGAAACACTACCCATATATCGCTATCATTCACGTTGTTATCAAACCATCCCGGAGGTCATACTATGCATGCCGATCTGTTTATGCCCTATCAATTAGGCTCGTACCAACTGAAAAACCGTTTCGTGATGGCCCCGCTTACCCGAAACCGCGCGGGAGAAGGCAATGCGCCGCAAGCGATGAATGTGACGTACTACCGGCAACGCAGCTCGGCAGGGCTGATCATCACCGAGGGGTCGCAGATTTCGCCGGGCGCGGTGGGTTATCCGGCAACGCCCGGCATACACAGCGCGGCACAGATCGCGGGTTGGCAGCAGATCACCGGGGCGGTACATGAGCGGGGAGGGCGGATATTCCTGCAACTGTGGCATTGCGGGCGCGTGTCGCATCCGTCGTTGCTGCCCAACGGCGCTTTACCAGTTGCGCCCTCGGCCATTCAGCCGGAAGGCAATGCGTTCACCTACCAAGGGCTGATGCCTTTTGTCATGCCGCACGCATTGGAGACTGCGGAATTGCCGGGGATCGTCGATGAATACCGCCAGGCTGCACAAAACGCATTGGCGGCCGGATTCGACGGCGTGGAGATCCATGCCGCCAACGGCTATCTGCTCGACCAGTTCATCCGCGACGGGTCGAACCAGCGCACTGACCAATACGGCGGCGCAGCGGAAAACCGCTGCCGCCTGCTGCTGGAAGTGGCAGATGCGGTGTCCGAGGTATTTGGCGCCGACAAGGTCGGCGTGCGCATCTCGCCGCTCAACCCGTTCAACGACATGCACGACTCCAACCCGCAGCACACCTTCGAAACGGTGGCGCGAGCCTTGAGCCCTCTGAAATTGGCCTATTTGCATGTCATGGAAGGGGCCATCGGCTCCGGCAAACACCCGAAGCAGGATTTTGATTTCAAGAAGCTGCGCGCGGCATTTAACGGAACGTATATCGCCAACAGCGGATACGACAAGGCGCGCGCCAATGCGGTTTTGGCGGATGGACAGGCAGACCTGGTGGCCTTCGGCGTACCCTTCCTCGCCAATCCGGATTTGCCGGAGCGGTTTGCGAAAAATGCGCCGCTGAATGCGCCGGACGCATCTACCTTCTACGGCGGGAATGAAATGGGATATACGGATTATCCGTTTATGCAATGACGGGCGGCGATAATCTTGATTTCATAAACCGTGGCTGTTTCTGAGGTCTCTGCGGATGACGCTTGCCGTGAAAGAGGATGAAGCGCTTTATCCATTGAAGATATTGCGTTTCTGTGCGGATACTGTAATGTTTTACACGCAGACGAGCCACCACTTGCTCGATCAGTTTGGGTGGATGCGGGGTATCAGGGCGAGCGGTCATCAGAGGTGTGTTTCGCTTTTCCAATATATTCAAAACAGGTGCGCCAAATTACGCTTATGATTGATATGAATCAAAGTTTATTTTCTAAAAACAGAATAGCCACCTGTCCTGATAAAAGATTAGGTTTTTTATTGGGGTCTACTTAACGTTGGGTGTCTTTATGCAGCGGATACCTCTACGTTATGCGTCACTTGAGCAGCAGTATGCCAACGCGCCGTATTTTGTAACCGTCTTTCTTTGCGCGCGCCCATGTTGAGCAGTCGCCATATATCGCGGATGGAGCATGGTTCATTAAATCGCGCTTCTTGTCGTAAAAATACTGCCCAGGTATATCGCCATCTGGAAACTCAATCGCCCATTTTTTATGCTTCATGTTTCTCTCCGATTAAAATTGACGCACAACCCTACGCTCAAGCGGGACTGCGCGCCAGCAGGGTTCGTTCCAATTTCATTCGTTCCTTCCATGATCATCGCTCCTTCAAAGTTTCGTGATGCGCGCAGCCCCTTAGCTACACATTGGGCCGCTTGATGCCATAAGGCACACAGGTGTATTATCCTCCGCATGAAACCTGTGAACTGGAATACCGAGAAAAATATCCGTCTCAAAGCTGAGCGCGGCGTATCTTTTGAGGAGGTCGTGTCAGCCATGTCGAATGGTGGACTTCTTGTCGTGCTAGACCATCCAAACACAGATCAATACCCGAACCAACGCATGACCCAAAGAACATTGCTGGCTATGGTAAAACCATATGGGGCATGACGCCCGATGAAGTCGTTAACGCCGAGACACCAAGAGCTGAAAAACTCGAAAAGCCGGAGAAGTTCGAAACCGGGCTAGGCATAGTAACGATAAAAGAGATCCAGATTGGGGTCACAAAATTCAGTGCAATATTCATCTTCGATGAATCTGGGAAAAAGTTGCAGCAAGTCAATCTCACGAGCGCCGAGAAGAAGAATCCCGGAGTTAATGCCTTGTCGTTTTCTTCTGTTGAAAAGCTGCTTACGGAGAAATATGGCCCACCTACTTTCAAAGAGGGAACTCGTGTTGTTTCTTGGAAATTCCCAAAGACATCCATTGACCTTACACACCTCAATATTCCAGGTATCATTTCTCAAGTGACCGTTAGCTATAAGCCGACTACAACAAGCGGTGAAGCCGCGCGAGACCTGTAGATTGTCCGTGTCTAGTGCATACCGTTTACGCCCAACAACCGGTTCCACGCGACCGGCTACGCCGGCGAGTGAACCGGAGCGTTAGCCATATGAGTGCCGAAACTGTTTCTGCAGTAGCTGCGGTAGCATCAGCCATCGTGAGCATTGTCGCCGTTGCCGCTGCTTATCGCTCCGCCTCGTCCGCCGAAAAGAGTGCGACTACAGCTGTTGCAGCACTTCACCGCGCGGCGATCCAGGAACTAGTCACGTTATGCCACGAAGTACTCGCTGAAGAGTTTCGTGCTAACCGGATCGTTTCTGACTACCGATCTGAGCTAAATGCACTTGCAGTATTTTCGGGTAGCGATGGTGGAAGCGCACAAATGAAACTCCTAACGTCGCTTGAGAACAACCTATCAACCGTCCACACACTGGTTTCGGAAGCAAAGGCCATTGTGGAGAACCACACTAAGCTCTTTGCCGCGTCGGCTCAGGATCTTGATCAAATGTCCTCTCGGCTTGGGCTATCGCGCGTTCAATTGGTTGCCATTCGGGAACAGCTCGAAAACCAGCTATCCGAGATGCAATCTCAGAATCATTTGTATCGCGAGAAACTAATCAATGGCTAACCCGACATTCAACCCGGACTCCGCAAAAGCGCGGAGCCGGTTAATTCCACGTTAGGCATCGGCATGGACACGCCATTCGAAATTGAGCGCGACGAAGCGATCTGCGACTTCATCGACGAAGCCATCGAGGAATTTACGTTGGAGCGTTTGCGTTCTTACTATCTTACTCACACCTCATTAGCTCTTCCTGCGTTTGCGATATACGACGAAGCTGTGGCATCACTTGCCGCATCAAAATCAGCAGCACTCGTTCTCTGTACAACGGCAATTGAACTCGGCCTGAAAGTTACCCTCCTTAGGCCAGTCGTTTACGGGCTCGTCCACAACGAGTCGGTGGCCGATCTCGTGTCTGAGCTCGTTGTGAAGCAGAACGGCTTTGACCGATTCATGCCACTCCTTGCGCGTGTGGTTTCCGAGTATGGTGGCATTGATGTCGACGTCCTGAAAATGGAGGGCCAAGCGCGACCCGAAAGGGCGGGTTGAAGATCAAGGTGATTTTGGATTTTGAAAAAGAGAATTGAAATGCGAAAACATATTGTGATGCTGCCCTTTGACCCCATCGGGTCGCCCCACAGGCAGCCGGTATGCATAAGTCCCGTTCGCCCTGAGCTTGTCGAAGGGCTTGTGGTTCGACAGGCTCACCACGAACGGTTATGTGGATGCTGCTGGGCTTAACCCACCTGAATAATCTGGTTGAGCCGTTCACACACCTGCGCAAACAAGGCGTTGGATAAAGTTTCGAGCGGGTGCGCCTTGGCCTTGCGCAAGCGCCAGTCGAAGGACTTTGGCTGGTGGCAAAGCACATAGCTGGTTTGCCCGATCTTTCGCCCTGACGATTTCCCTGCCGCAACTGCAAACGGGTTGTCCGCGTTGTATTCCGCCGTCGTCATCGGCAGGCCGATGATCAGTGAGGTCTTCTCGTTGAAGAGGCGCGGCGAGAGTACCAGGAAAGGATGGATATCGCGCATCTCGCGCCCGACTTGCGGATTGCAATCGATCCAGATGATGTCCTGCCGATCCGGCACCCAAGGTTTGTGCTTGGGTTCGCGTTTCTTTGGCGTTATCTTTGCGGCGGCTACCAACGCTCGGCACCCAGTGTTTGTGTCGTGGCCATCTGTTCGCCGCTATGGCGCTTCGGATCGTAGGTAGCCAAGCGTTGTTCCAGAGTAAGCTGTGTAGTCTCGATTGGCGTGATGACGACCTGATCGCCTTCGACCGATACACGCACGCGCTGATCGACATGCAGATGAGCTTCCCGCGCCACCGCAGCCGGTAAGCGCACCCCCAGATTGTTGCCCCATTGTTTGATGTCGAGGATGGCTTCGGTCATGATTTTTCTTTAATGTGGAATGTATAAACGTAAGTCTATACATATTGAGGCGAACGGTCAACTTCAATGCACTCAATCACCAATGTTTTGCCACCGGGTTGTTGCAGGCCGCCTGAAAAAGTTGGCGGTCGTCGAGCCGGATCGCGCTCATCGGGCCGCCCCACAGGCAGCCCGTGTCGAGTGCGATGATGTTTTTTTTGTTCAGCAGGCCGAGTGCCGACCAGTGGCCGACGATCACGGTTGAATTGGCGCTGGCGCGATCGGGGATGTCGAACCACGGCAGGTAGCCTTTCGGGATGTTTTGTACTTCGCCCTTGAACTTGAATTCCATCTTGCCCTCTGTCGTGCAGATACGCATGCGGGTAAAGGCGTTGACGACGACGCGCAGGCGCTTGTAGCCGGTAAGGCTATCTTCCCAGTTGTGAGGGGAGTTGCCGTACATGTGTGCGAGAAAAGTAGCGAAATCATCGTTGCGCAACGCGGCCTCGACTTCATGCGCCAGGCTTTCGGCTTGCGCTACAGTCCATTGTGGCAACAGCCCGGCGTGGACGAGGACGTAGCCATCTTGCGCATATAGCATGCGCTGGTTGCGCAGCCAGTGCAGCAGTTCGTCCCGATCAGGCGCGCCGAGAACTTCGTCCAGGGTGTCGGTATGGTGCAATTCTCCGATGCCTTCTGCGACGGCAAGCAGGTGCAGATCGTGGTTGCCGAGCACGGTGATCGCGCTATTCCCTAAAGACCGAACCAGCCGCAATACTTCCAGGGAGCCCGGCCCGCGGTTTACCAGGTCGCCGACCAGCCACAACCTATCCTGTGCCGGATCGAAACGAATATCCTCCAGCAGCCTGACCAGCTCGGCATAGCAGCCCTGCACATCGCCCACCGCATAAATCGCCATCGCGCTTTCCCGCCATGTTTACCTGTAAAATAGCGTAACAGATTTTTGTGCTGTCCTGATGAAATCCATCTATTCCTTCCCTGTTTGCTATCCTGCGCTGAAAGGCAGCACTGCCTGATGCTGTTCAACTCCTACGGATTTATCTTTCTTTATCTGCCCGCCGTGCTGCTGGGGTTTTTCTGGCTGGCGCGGGTCAGCCACGCCTTTGCCGCCGGGTGGCTGGCGCTGGCTTCGCTGTTTTTCTACGGCTACTGGAACCCGGCCTATGTTGGGCTGCTGCTGGGCTCCATCGCCTGCAACTACGCCTTCGGGCTGTGGATCGCCAAGGCCGGTGTACGGCGCGAGGATCGGCGCAAAAAGCAGCTCCTGATCGTCGCTATTGCCGCCAATCTGGCGCTGCTGGCCTACTACAAATACGCAAACTTCTTCGTCGGCAGCGTCAACAGCCTCGCGGGCACGCAGTGGAGCCTGGGCGAGATCATCCTGCCGCTGGGCATCTCGTTTTTCACCTTTACCCAGATCGCCTTCCTGGCGGACACCTATCAGGGCAAGGTCAAGGAATACAACTTCGTTCACTACCTGTTGTTCGTCACCTACTTTCCGCACCTGATTGCCGGTCCGGTGCTGCATCACCGGGAAATGATGCCGCAGTTTGCGCTGGCCTCGACTTACCGCTTCAACTACGAGAATCTGTCGGTTGGGCTGACCATTTTTATCATCGGTCTGTTCAAGAAGGTCATCGTGGCCGATGGCCTGGCGTTCTATGTTGGCCCGGTGTTTGCCGCACCCGCCTCCGGGGTGCAATTGACCTTCATCGACGCCTGGGGCGGGGCATTGTGTTACACGCTGCAACTATATTTCGATTTCTCCGGTTATTCGGACATGGCCATCGGCCTGTCGCGCATGTTCGGGGTGGTGCTGCCGCTCAATTTCCATTCGCCGTACAAGTCGGTGAACATCATCGAGTTCTGGCGGCGCTGGCATATGACGCTGTCGCGCTTTTTACGCGATTACCTGTATATCCCGCTGGGCGGAAATCGCAAGGGCAAGGCGCGCCGCTACCTAAACCTGATGATCACGATGCTGCTCGGCGGACTGTGGCACGGCGCGGGCTGGACATTCGTGATCTGGGGTGGGCTGCATGGTTTGTATCTTGTTGTTAACCACGGCTGGCACGGCTTGCGCAAACGCCTCGGCCAGAATCCCCATAGGTCGCTATCCGGCCCAATGCATGCCTTGGCGGTCTTGATTACTTTCCTGGCCGTGGTCGTGGCATGGGTGGTGTTTCGCGCCGACAACATCGATACCGCTCTTGCGATGCTCAAGGCGATGGCGGGGATGAACGGTTTTGTCCTGCCGGATGCATGGCTCGCCAAGTGGGGCGGCGCCGGGCAGTGGCTGGTCCGACAGGGGGTGCCTTTCGGCGCGACCAACGACCTGATCATGGGCGGGGCGGTCAACTGGATATGGATCTCGCTGCTGATCGTCTGGCTCGCGCCCAACACTCAGCAGATCATGGCATCCTATAAACCCGCGCTGGATGTGCCGGAGGGTGGCAAGGCCAAACGCCTGCTGTGGCAGCCATCGACATTTGCGATGCTGCTGATTTGCACGCTGGGCTTTATCGCGATCATAAACTTGAACAAGCAATCCGTGTTCCTTTACTTCCAGTTTTGACGCTTATGAAACCCGATCACAAACGTTATGTATGGTTGATGGCTTTTTGCTTCTTTTGCTCCATCGTACCCATCCTTGTTCTTAATCTGTTTATGGTGAACGGCTCGCTGGAAAATAAGCCCAATACCCTGCTGGCGAGCCAATGGCAGGCCAATACGCAAGGTATTGTGAGTCCGCCAAGCGTTCTGGAAAATGCATTTTTTAAACTATTGCGTTTGAATGACCGTCTGCCGGACATCAATACGGTCGTCTTTGGATCATCGACCTCATATGGCATTACCCAGGAAGCGTTTCCGTCCGGGATGCGCTTATATAATTTTTCAAAGAACGCCAACCCCCTTGGCTACGCCATTGGCGAGGCGGAATACTTGCTGGATCATTCCCAAAATATTAAGTGGTTTGTCATTCCTCTGGATTGGTCCATCGGTTTTATTTATGAAGAAGGGGATCCACAGCAGGTAAGTGCTGCCGATCCTGCGATGAGCAAAACTATTTCCATCGAGGCAAGCAAGGCAACCTGGCTGCAAAAAATACAGGATTCCCTGTCGTACCCGCGCATTGCAGGTTTATTTCAACTTCTGAAGTCGATATATGCTGCCGAGCAAAAATATTCTGCTTTCCGCCAGATTTTTCTTCAGCCATCAAGCGATGAATATCTTTGCCGTGACGGCACGATAGCGAAGGATTTTGATATTCAACACCGGAATACCTGCACCGGTTTCCGTTTTGACGGGAGCTGGACTTATGCAGGCCATGAGCAGGTTGGCAATGCGCGTGCGCTCATTATGGCCGCCACGGCTTCAAATTCAAGATACACCCGAAACCTTCTCAAAACCAATGGGGAGCCTAATCCGGTTTTCCTCCGGCATCTGGCAGCCATTGCACGCCGTGCGGAAGAGCGGGGGGGAGGGGCTATTTTTGTTCTCCCGCCGCTGTTGGTGAATATGGAAAATGAATTCCTTCAGCATCCCTGGCTTGGCGTTTATTTGCAAAAAACAAAGCAGGGCTTGGCGCGCTGGGCTGAACAGGAGCAATTGACCCTGCTGGATGCAGGGCAGTCAGAGCGTTTTGGCTGTAAGGCGGAAGAGTTTATTGATCAACATCATGCGACTGCCGCTTGCTACAATAAAATTTTTACTGGCTTCTGGCAGAATACCGGCGAGCCGAACATGGCTGTGGGCAATGCAAGGCTCCGGGCAACTCAAAAATAAACACTCGCGATGCTGTTTAACTCCTACGGATTCATCTTCCTTTATCTGCCCGCCGTGTTGCTCGGGTTTTTCTGGCTGGCGCGGGTAAGTCACGCCTTTGCCGCTGGGTGGCTGGCGCTGGCCTCGCTGTTTTTCTACGGCTACTGGAACCCGGCCTATGTCGGGTTGCTGCTGGGTTCGGTGGCATACAACTATACCTTTGGGCTATGGATCGCCAAGGCGGGCGTCCGGCATGACCATAGGCGAAAGAAGCACCTGTTGATTGTCGCTATTGTTTCCAATTTGCTGCTGCTCGGCTATTACAAATATGCCAATTTCTTTCTGGGCAACATCAACGCCGTTGCGGGCACGCAACTCACGCTGGGTGAAATCATCCTGCCATTGGGTATCTCTTTCTTTACTTTTACACAGATATCTTTTCTAGTGGACGCCTATCAGGGCAAGGTGAAGGAATACAGTTTCATTCACTACACGCTGTTCGTTACCTACTTCCCGCACCTCATCGCGGGCCCGGTGCTGCACCACAAGGATATGATGCCGCAGTTTGCGCATGCTTCCACTTATCGCTTCAGTTACGAAAACATGACGGTAGGCCTTACCATTTTTTTCATCGGGCTGTTCAAGAAGGTCATATTGGCCGATGGTATCGCCGAATATGTGGGGCCGGTATTCAATGCGCCGGCGGCAGGAGTGCAACTCACCTTCATCGAGGCATGGGGCGGAGCACTGTGCTATACGCTGCAACTGTATTTCGATTTCTCCGGTTATTCGGACATGGCGATTGGCCTGTCACGCATGTTCGGCGTTATCCTGCCGCTTAATTTTCATTCGCCCTACAAGTCGGTGAGCATCATCGAGTTCTGGCAGCGATGGCATATTTCGCTTACAAAATACATCAGGGAATATTTATACACCCCCGTTACGCTTGCGGGCACGCGGATGGGTTTCGGTAAACCGGCGTTGGTGGAAATATTGTGCAGCCTTGTCATTCCAACGATTGCCATTTTCCTTATCATTGGGCTTTGGCATGGGGCGAGCTGGAACTATGTCATCTTTGGCGGCATGCACGGTGTATTGCTGGTCATCAATCATCTTTGGCGCAAGCGCAGCTTCTGGCTGGGCGATAAAAAAGCCCCGTCAGGGTTTTTGGCGCGCACGCTTGGTTGGGCAATGACATTTGCCAGCGTGAACCTTACTTTTGTCATATTCCGCGCGGATAATATGGCCACTGCTACGGCGATTTATAAAGGGATTCTGGGTGTAAATGGCTTCGTGATGCCGGATGCATGGCTGTTCAAGTGGGGTATGTTTGGCCAATGGCTGGAAGCGCACGGCATGGCTTTTGGCGCGACCAACGGCTTGATCGGCGGCGGGGCGATCAACTGGATATGGATACTGATGCTGATCGTGCTGCTTGCACCCAACACGCAACAGATCATGCAGCACTATAAACCGGCGCTCGGTGTTCCGGCCATGTCTGCCACCCGGCTGGCTTGGCGGCCTACTTTCAAGGCCGCTGCATTGGTCTGGCTACTGGGGTTTATCGCCGTCATCAACTTGAGCAAGCAGTCTGCCTTCCTGTATTTCCAGTTCTGAAATGGCTGTCGCCATATTATCGGTACTGCCCGCGGTCAGCCCACGCCCATTGCCCGGCAATGCTTCGAAACCGGATTGCCCGTTAGCGGATTATCCGGGGTGAAGCGCATATCGTCGGCAGGTGTTGTAAAATCCGTCGCGTGATGCTTATCAGCGACCCGGATAACTGCCACACTGTAATTGGATCAACCCGGAACTGCATTTTTTATACGGTAGAATCAGGATTCAGCGGAGCCATGTTTAAACAAAATCAAGACCCTTTAGAGATAATCGAGCGGTTAACGCCGATCTTTCGCAATGTGCTGGACAATGATGATTTGGTCATTACCCCTGCCACCAAGGCCGAGGATGTAGATGGCTGGGATAGCCTGGCCCATATACATCTTGTTGTTTCCATCGAGAAGACGCTCGGCATGCGCTTTTCTGCGGAGGAGGTTTCCTCGCTGGAAAACGTCGGGGATCTGGTGGCTCTCATAATCAAAAAGCAGGCCAATGGCTGAGACTGTATCCGGTTGGGATGCTTACTCCGAGGGCATGCAGCGTGGCTGGGATTTTCGCTTTTCAAGCGAAAATATGCGCACCTTTGAGCAGTTGAGCGGCGACCATAACCCCATTCATACTGACGCTGCTTTCGCCAAAGCAAAAGGGTTCGACGCGCCTCTCGTTTTCGGCCTGTTGCTTGCCAGCCAGCTTTCACGCCTGATAGGGCAGGAACTTCCGGATAATCATGCCATTCTTACCGGCATCACGATGGATTTTGTCAGCCCGGCATTCGCAGATGAGGATTTGCGGTTCAATGCGGAGCTTGTCAACAAATCCGACGCAACGCATGCGCTCGGTTTTAAATGCCGTATCACCCGCGCAGGTAAAACGCTCTGTCGTGGCACGGCAGATGCAGTGTGGCGCGCATGACGCCCCTATCTTATATGGTGGTGTCAGGTGGTGCAGGGGGGATCGGCTCCGCTTTGTGCCGGTTGCTGCCAGCCAGTGGTTTTGCACCCATCGTGGGCTACCGCAGCAATAAGGAGCAGGCCGAAAGGCTTGCGCTGGAATGCGGCGGGTTCGCGGTCAAGCTTGATCTGGTGAGCGATGAATCGGTTGCACAGTCGCTTGCGCAAATATCGGAAAGAGCAGGGGAGGTATGCGGCGTAGTGCTTGCGGCTTCACCACCGCCTGATTTGCTGCCCTTCGGAAAGCTTACTCCTGAAATGCTGTTGCATCAGTTTCGCGTCAATGTGGTGGGGCCGCAGTCGCTGCTTGCCGGTCTTATCAAGACGCATTTCCGTAAAAATAAATCCGGTGTGGTGGTGGGTATACTCAGCGAGGCGATGGGCGGCGAAAACCGCCCGCCCTTTACCGGCATGGGCGCTTATGTTATTGCCAAAACCGCTTTGCGCGGGATGCTTTCCGTATGCGCGGCAGAATATCCGTGGCTGCGTGTGCGCACGGTTAGCCCGGGCTTTACCAAAACCGGGATGCTTGATGTGTTTGACGAGCGCTATCTGGAACAGATGCAGGAAAAAGCACCGTTTGCCAGCGCAGAGGATGTCGCACGACTGGTTTTGAGAGAGATTGTGTCACGATGAACCCGTATGAAAACCTTTCGTGGTTACCCGATGCGCCGCAAGATTTCGCGAGTCGATTGGCCAAAGCATGCACGGGCGCGCACCTTCGCGCGCTGGCGAACTATGCGCTCGATAGCAGTCAGCTTAACCGTCTTGCCAAAAAACTTGCCACACTGCAAAACACCGGCACCGATATGTTGCCGCTTGCGCCGTTCAGCTTGGGCATCATTAGCAACACTACAACCAAACTGATCACGCCCTCACTTGTTGGCACTGCGCTTCGCTCCGGTATTGCGCTTGCCATGGTCGAGGCCGAGTATAACCAGGTGGCTCAGGAGGCGTTCTCCGAGCACTCCGTTTTTAGCGGGCACAAACTCGATGCGGTGCTTGTGGGTATCGATTACCGCGGCCTGCCGCTTATCGCTGCTCCGGGCGATAAAGCCGCTGCGGACAAGAACGTGGCAGATTGCATTTCCTATATCAAAACTATTGCCGACAATATCCGCTCGAGGATGGGCGCTAAAATCATCCTGCAGAATATTGCTTCACCCGTGGAGAGTTTCTCCGGCAGTTTTGAAGGGCGGCTGCCCGGAACGCTTTCATGGCTGATCGCGCGGATAAATCTCGAGCTGGATGCGCTTGCCTCCGTTGACCTTGTTATCCTTGACGTGGCTGGTCTCGCGGCAAATGTCGGGCTGGCCAACTGGCATGACGCCACGCTGTGGAACATGGCAAAGCTGCCTTTCGCGCAGAACTATGTGCCGATTTATTCGGATTATGTCTGCCGCATAATCGCCGCATGGCGCGGCAAAAGCCGCCGTTGCCTGATTCTTGACCTCGACAACACGCTCTGGGGCGGGGTAATCGGCGATGACGGCATGGAAGGCATATTGATCGGCAATGGCGACGCCACCGGCGAAGCCTATTTGAACGTGCAACAGGTGGCGCTCGGGTTGCGTGACCGGGGCGTGGTGCTTGCCGTATCGTCCAAAAATGAAGACGCCATTGCCCGCAAGCCTTTCCAGGAACACCCCGATATGCTGCTGCGCGAGGAACATATTGCCGTGTTTCACGCTAACTGGTCGGACAAGGCATCAAACATCAGGGTGATCGCAGAGACTTTGTCCCTCGGTCTGGAAAGCATGGTGTTTCTGGATGACAATCCCGCCGAGCGCCATCAGGTGAGAACGGAAATTCCTGATGTCGCTGTTCCAGAGTTGCCGCACGACCCGGCGCTTTATGGCCGCACCCTGCTTGCTGCGGGTTATTTCGAGGCCATCGCCTTTTCCGAGGAAGACAGGAAGCGCGCCGCCTTTTACCAACAGAATGCGCAGCGAGCGGAGTTGCTCAATCAATCCGATATGGAAGGATACTTGCGCTCGCTTAATATGGAAATCACCTTTGCGCCGTTTGACGCAACAGGCCGGGCGCGCATCGCGCAGCTTATCAGCAAATCAAATCAGTTTAACCTGACCACGAAACGCTACGGCGAGCTGGAGGTAAAGCGGCTGGAGGAAGACAAGAATATTTTCACCCGGCAGATTCGTCTCGCCGACACATTCGGGGATAACGGCATGATAAGCGTTATTGTCTGCCGTATCTTGCAGGAAACATGGGAAATCGATACCTGGCTCATGAGTTGTCGCGTGCTGGGCCGCTGCGTGGAAGAGGCCGCGCTCCAGGATATTATCGCCAATGCGAGAAAAGCCGGTGCAAGCAAGCTCATCGGAACTTATATTCCCACCTCGCGGAATATTCTCGTCAAGGAGCATTACAGGAAACTCGGTTTCACCAGAACTGCATGCGACGAGAGCGGTACGGAGATATGGGAGCTCGACATTACCAAGGCTGAACGCATGCCCGTGCCGATGAGCGTTAAATACGCCGTTTGAACATGGGCGTACAGCACAAACGATTTTTCTGGGTAGTGATGGCATGTTTCGGTGTGACGCTATTGCCAATTTTTGCGCTGAATCTGATCCTGATCAGTAATTCCCTGGATAGCCACGATAACACCCTGCTTGCCAGCAACTGGCAGCAGGCTACACGTGGTGTCGTCAACACACCTAGTGTTTTGGATAACAGCCGTTTCAAGTCGTTGCGTTTACGCGACCGGTTACCGGAAATCAATGCCGTTGTTTTTGGCGCGTCCACTACTTTTGCCATTGATCAGAGTATGTTTCCCGCACCGTTGCGCATTTACAATTTTTCAAAAAATGGCGCCGGGCTCAGCACGATGATAGGCGAAGCTGAATACCTGCTGGCTCATGCAGATAACATCAAGTGGCTGATCATCCCGCTTGACTGGTCTGTAGGGTTTATTTATCAGGACGATGCATCCCCATCATTGAATCTCTTTATTGATTCCGCACAGACAGGGCTTCAGCAAGCATCGTTGCTGCAAAAAGTACGCGACTCGCTGTCCTATCCACGCATAGCCGGGCTGCTCAAGTTGTTAAAAAACATATTGTTCGCCGAGCATAAATACGCTGCCTTCCGCCAAATTTTTCTGCAACCGGCCAGCGATGAATATCTATGCCAGGACGGTGCGCGCGCGAAGGATTTCGATATTCAAAACAGGGGGGGGTGCAGGGGTTTTCGCGATGATGGCAGTTGGACGTATAACGGCATGGATCACGTGGGTGATGCACGCCGGTTAATCATGCTTGCCACCGCTTTTGATTCAAAATATCCGCAGAATCTGCTTAAAACACAGGGTGTTCCCAACCCGCTTTACTTGCAGCGGCTGGCTGCTTTGGCGCATCAGGCGGAGAAGCGCGGCGGAGCGGCAATTTTTTTAATGCCACCGCTGATAAGCGGTATGGGGGTAGAGTTCATGCGGCATCCACAGTGGTCGGTTTATTTGGCAAGAACCAGGCAATCGCTATTTGACTGGGCAAAGCAGGAAAATCTGGCGCTCCTCGATGCCGAACAATCCGAGAAATTCGGCTGTACAACAAATGAATTTACCGACGAACACCACGCGACACAAAGCTGTTATCAGAAAATCTTCTCTGCTTTCTGGCAAAATGATGAGAGATCAAATGCAATACTGAGCCGAATACCTCCTCGGACAAACCATAAATAAATTACATGCCGACACTAAAGTCCATCAACGACCTGAGCCGCCACACACAGCCTCTGCAAGCCAAGCTTGGCGAGGCCATTGAACGTGTGTTGCGCAGCGGGTGGTTCGTGCTCGGCCCGGAAGTGAAGACCTTCGAGGAGGAATTTTCCGGTTACTGCGGCGCATCGCATTGCGTGTCGCTGGCCAACGGCACCGACGCGCTGGAGCTGGGCTTGCGCGCGCTGGACATCGGGCCCGGCAAAACTGTGCTGACTGTCGCCAATGCCGGAATGTATGGCACTGCCGCCATCCTGGCGACGGGTGCGGTACCCGTATATGCCGACATTCTGCCCGATACCCTTCTGGTAGACATTGCCGACTTGCAGCGTATGCTGGATCAGCAGCAAATCGATGCGGTTATCGTGACCCACCTTTATGGCTTGCTCGCCGATGTCCCGGAAATTGTCCGGCTGGCGCATGCCCGAAAAATCCCCGTCGTAGAGGATTGCGCGCAGGCGCATGGCGCGATGCTGCGCGGGCGAAAGGCGGGGTCGTTCGGCGATATCGGCTGTTTCAGTTTTTACCCCACCAAGAATCTCGGTGCGCTAGGCGATGGCGGTGCGATCGTGACCGGTCGCGCCGACCTTGCGGAAAGAGTCCGCCAGCTGAGGCAATACGGCTGGAGCAGCAAATACCATGCCGACCTCGTGGGCGGACGCAACAGCCGCCTGGATGAAATGCAGGCCGCTGTGCTACGCGTGATGCTGCCGATGCTTGATCGATGGAATGGGCGTCGCCGCGAGATTGCCGCGCGCTATACCAAAAAAATCGCCCATCCCGCAATCGTCGCCCCGGCAATTTATGCAGAGGAATATGTCGCCCATCTCTATGTCATCCGGACGAAAAGGCGGGAGAGCCTGAAGCAGCATCTCGCAGAAGTAGGCATTCCCAGCGATATCCATTATCCGGTCCCGGACTACGCGCAGGCATCCTGCCGGCGCTTGTTCGAAGGCACCGATAAACAGGCTACCTCGCTGGCGTGCGCCGAAGTGCTGACCCTGCCATGCTTTCCGGAAATGTCGGATAATGAGGCAGACATGGTCATCGACCGCGTCAATTCATGGTAAACGCTATGCTTTCCATTGTCATTCCAGTGTATCGCAACGAGGAATCCATTCCCGACCTGATCGCGGCGCTGGCCGATGTCGCGCGTCGGGCAAAACAGGATTTCAATTGCGCCACCGAGGTGGTTTTTGTCGTGGACGGCAGCCCGGACAACAGCCATGCCATTCTTGCGCGGGCGCTCCCGGCAGCGCCTTTCGCTTCGCAGCTTCTGCTGCATTCGCGCAATTTCGGCTCTTTTGCCGCCATCCGCACCGGCCTGCAAGCCGCAACCGGAACGCATTTCGGCGTGATCGCCGCCGACCTTCAGGAGCCGCCCGAACTGGTGCTCCGGTTTCTGGAGAAGCTGTCTGCCGGAAACTGCGACGTGGTGGTGGGATGTCGTGAAAACCGGCAGGATCCGCTGCTTTCGCGCTGTGCATCCAACTTGTTCTGGGCACTCTACAAAAAATTTGTCATCCGTGAAATCCCCGAAAAAGGCGTAGATGTGTTTGGCTGCAACAAGGCGTTCCGCGACCGGCTTGTTTCGCTCGGCGAGGCCAACACCTCGCTGGTCGGGCTGATTTTCTGGCTCGGCTTTAAGCGTAGCGAGGTCACTTACGAGCGGCGTGCACGCCAGCATGGCAAGAGCGCATGGACGCTGAAAAAGAAATTCAACTATCTGCTCGACAGCATTTTTTCGTTTACCGATCTTCCGATCAAGCTGCTGAGCCTGTTCGGCCTGCTCGGTGTTGTCGCCTCGGTGCTACTCGGTATCGTCATCCTGCTCGCCAAGGCATTAGGCGATATCCCCGTCCCCGGCTATGCCGCGACGGTTCTGACGGTGGTTTTTTTCGGCGGCCTCAACTCGCTCGGGCTGGGTATCGTCGGCGCGTACGCGTGGCGGGCATTCGAAAATACCAAGAACAGGCCGCTCGCCGTCGTCATGGCTTCGCAGAAATTCGACGGTGCGGCAAACTGACACATTTTCCGGCGCATAAGGAAATAAAATGCAAAACTATTTCGTACATGAAAAAGCAATCTGCGAATCCGGGCATATCGGGGAAAACACCCGGATATGGGCGTTCGCGCATGTGTTGCCCAAGGCGGTCATCGGCGCGGACTGCAATATCTGCGACGGGGTGTTCATCGAAAACGACGTGCATATTGGCAACCGCGTTACCGTGAAATGCGGGGTGCAGCTCTGGGACGGGCTGACCGTCGAGGATGATGTGTTCATCGGGCCGAACGCCACTTTCACCAACGATCCCTTTCCGCGCAGCAAGGTTTTCCCGGAGCAATTTCCCAGAACAGTCATCCGAAAGGGCGCCTCCATCGGGGCCAATGCGACGATCCTGCCGGGGCTGGAGATCGGTGCGGGCGCGATGATAGGAGCCGGTGCGGTCATCACACGCTCTGTCCCCCCCAATGCGATCGCTGTGGGCAATCCGGCGCGTATTACGGGCTACGTCGGCACGCAAAGCATGGCACAGGGTACGAAAACATCCGTACCCCCGAGGGAGAAAACCACATCGCCCGATGTTCGGGGCGCCAGCCTGCACGAACTTCCCCATATCGAAGACATGCGCGGCAGCTTGAGCGTCGGGGAGTTTGGTCGATCCATTCCATTTTCGCCCAAGCGCTATTTCCTGGTGTTCGACGTTCCGAGCCGCGAGATTCGCGGCGAACATGCCCACCGGACTTGTCACCAGTTCCTGATTTGCGTGAAAGGCAGTTGTACGGTGGTCGCCGACGACGGGAAACACCGGCGCGAATTCCTGCTGGATCGCCCCAATCTGGGCGTTTATCTGCCCGCCATGACCTGGGGGACGCAGTACAAATATTCGAGCGATGCGGTGCTGCTGGTGTTTGCCTCCGATTACTATGATCCGGGCGACTACATCCGGGACTACGGCGAATTCGAGGCGCTGATCAGCCGCAGTTCATAGCATAAGCTCATGACTCTGAAAATTATTCAGGGCGAGTTTGCCCGCTTTCTGCTGGCCGGTGCAGCCAATACCCTGCTGACTTATCTGCTGTATTTGCTTCTGCTCGAATTTCTCACTTATCTGCTGGCGTATTCGATTACCTATTGCACCGGCATCGCACTTTCCTATTTCCTGAACGTATATCTCGTATTCAAACAGCGCGCCAGTTTTGCCAGTTTTGTGAAGTTTCCCATCGTCTATATCATCCAGTATTGTCTGGGAGCCGCAATGCTCTGGCTTCTTGTCGACATGGCGGGTGTATCTCCCGCCATCGCGATGATTGGGGTGATTGCCGCAACGGTGCCGGTTACGTTTATTGCAATCCGGTTTATGCTGTCGAGATGAAACACTTTCCCGCAGGCTGTGCGCCCGCGCCTATTATTGAATAGATATCTTCCATGTTGATGAGCAAATCAGACAATTTGACCAAAGGGCTGATATTCATCGGAGCAGCCAGTTTCCTGCCGACCTTGTTTTTTTATCTGACGGGAGAGGAGGGGATTTACACCATCACCTCCATGGAGATGTGGCACCAGAACAACTGGATGCAACAGATCATGTATGGTGCGGATAATCAGCGCCCCCCTTTGGTGAACTGGCTGATCATGCCGGTAGCCAATTTGATCGGCTGGACGCATGTTGTCATCGCCGCACGCATGGTATCAATCGCCGCGACGCTGGGCATGGTCGGCTGGCTATACTGGTTGAGCCGGAAATTATTTGCCGACAAATCCTTTGCGCTGTTCGCCGCGCTCACCGGTTTGTCGCTGGCCGATCTGCTGCTTTATCGGGGCTGGCTAACCTACACCGATCCGGTGTTCGCTTTTTTTACATTTGGATCGATGGCGACGCTGTGGGTGGCAACCATCGAAAAGCACAGGGGCTGGCTGCTGGTTTCCATATTGCTCGTGAGTTGCGCCATGCTGTCGAAGGCATTCACCGCATACATATTTTATGGGACAGCTGCTTTGGTATTGCTTTGGCAGCGCCAGCACCGCCGCTTTTTGCTATCGCCCATGTCGGCCATAGTTTTTACGCTGGCATTCATCGTGCCCGTTGCCTGGTTTACATCCATTCCGAAAATTGGCGGGCACAGCGCCACGATGCTCGATGAAATTGTGCGGAAATTATCGATAGGGAATTTTGGCAGCTATGTTGGGCGCCTGCTGGTCTATCCGGTCGAAACTGCGGTCAGATTGTCTCCGGCGGTTCTTTTGTCGTGCTACCTGCTATTGCGAAAGCGCACGCTGGAGCCAGAAATTGCGCCAGACCGCTTTCAGGCGGCGCTTCTCATCGCGGCACTATGCGTCATACCCTATTGGCTTGCTCCTCAGGGCGGGATTCGCTATATCCTGCCGATATACCCGCTCGCCGCACTGGTCAGCGCGCGCATCATCTGGCGTGCTGGAGAAGCCGCGCAGATAATTGCGTTGCGCTGGTTCGCCGCAATTATCGTATTCAAGCTGATCTTTGCGCTGATATTGTTCCCGTACTATCAAAGTCATTATCGCGGGGAGAACTACACGGAAGCAGGCCGCAGCATTATGGAGCTGACCAGGGGGCACTCCCTTTACGTGACCGATGTGAGCTCTTCAGGCTTATGCGTCACGGGTTTCATTGACGCCCAGCGTTATCCGCTGCCGCCCATCGTTTATCCACCCGAACAATGGGAGGCCGGTTTTTTGATTTCAAGGATAAACGACCCGTCAATCGGAAAATTGGTTCGCCATTACAAATTAGCCGCCGACGATCTTTTCCTGCTGTGTCGCGGCGAGGCTTGTGCCGCTGACAGGAAATGATTTTAAGCCTCAGGTTTTTTTAGATACACGGCCATGTCGTGACCCTTGTTCAATAAGGCGGCAGGAAGATTGATCAGCTCACCCGCCAGCTTTGCAATGCGGTAAACGGGGCCGGTACAATCGCCTTTTTCGCAGAAGCGCACGCCGCGCGTATGTATTGCCGCCACAGAAAGTCCGGTGCATTTCGCCAGAGAGGCGATGGACTCGGGATTGAAAAAACTGACGTGGCCGCCATGCTTTTCGATGTGCAAATATTCCCAGCGCGCGCCCATCGCAGCCATGCTCCAGCTCCCGGCATTTCCCGTGCCGATCAACAGGATGCCGCCCGGGCGTAGGATGCGCCGGCACTCCTGCAATAATTCCTGCGGCTGTTGCAAATGTTCGATCACTTCAAACAGGGTGATCGCGTCGAATTGTTCGTCGGCGTAACCCGCTTCATGGAGCAACCCTTGGCGCACCTTTAACCCTGCGGTCTGGGCGGTGGCGGCGGCTTTCGGGGCCGGTTCCACGCCCTCCGCGCGAAACCCGAGCTTGATTGCCGAATTGAGGAATGCGCCGCTCGAGCAGCCTACGTCCAGCAGGCAAATTTCTCCGGGTGGCCGCCCGAGCAAGTTGACGATCCGGTCGAGGAATTTCTTGCTGCGCCGGAAACGGCTATCTTCCGAGCCCGCCTTTGGCAAGGTGCCTTGTGAGTCGTCGAATTCCTGCATGGACTGCCAATAACGCGCCGGGGTGCATTGGCTGATCAACTGCCCACATGCGCTGCAACGCAACAGCGCGCCTTCCGGCAAGACATACGGGGTAGTTTCCAAGGAGGCGTTACAACCTATCGGGCAGGTATTCAGAAAACGGGGTTCCGGATTGTTCATTTCAAATCATGCTCAAAAATTTTGCGGTAGATTGTCTCATATTCGCGCGCCACATCATTCCAGTCGCGCACAAATTGCGGTGGCGCATCGTTGCGGCGCAATTGTTTCTCGACCTCCTCCGCCCATTGCTCACAAGGCGCATCAAGCGGCACGACGGCACCGGCATCCGCCGTGATTTGCGCGGCGGCTCCGCACACATCGGACACAACTACGGGAACGCGTGCGGCCATCGCCTCGCTGATGACCATGCCGTAGGGTTCCGATCTGGCCGGGTGTAACAGCACGTCAAATTCTGCGTAATGAGATTGATCGCTCCAGCCCAGCAGGCGGTAGCCGCCTTGCCAGCCGTCGAAGAACGGTCGTATTTCTTCTGCTTGCGGCCCGATTACCCACAACTCCAGATCAGGACGGCGCTTGCGTAAACACGCAACAATTTCGACCGCAAGCGGCAGTCCCTTGCGTTGCCATTCCTTGCCGACAAAACCGATTATTCCTCCGTCAGCCGGGGCGGTGCGCGGACTGCGCAACGTGACGGGCTGCACGCCAGGGACAATTGGGACGGTCAATTTACCGGCTAGTTTCGGATAGTAATGTGCCAGTTGCTGTCTGATTACTTGCGAATTCGGGACGATGTAAAGCGGCCTGCTCAATTCGCGCCGCTCCAGATACAGCTGCATCAGCACGCGGATCGACAGCAGCCGCCAGAACGGTTTTTCAAACACGCTGGCAAACGGCGGGCCATGAAAAGTGGTGACATGATGCACATCGACACGCTCGTGGCTATGGATCAGCCAGCCCGTGCGAGGGTTCGCTTCGAGCCAGCGTGCCGCGCGCCGACCGAAGCGCAATAACGACAGCCAACGCGGTCGCGGGGCGATGACACCCAGCTCATGAACTGCAATGCCATGGGGTTTTTCGGCGAGGCAAACTTCGCACAACACCTCGACATCATGCCCCAAGTTGCCCAATTCGCGCGTCAACTCCCAGACGTAGCGCTCCATGCCACCCACCGGGCCATAGCGCCGCACAATAAACAATATTTTCATAAATACTGATCTACGCCTTTTGAGGCACGGATGTGAGCCGCCTGCAAGGATTCCTCCAAGCGCCGACGGTTTTCCGCAAGGCGGGAACGGTCATTTTCAGGGTGCCAGAGGTGGAATACCGGCGCAAAAAAACGTGCCGATTTGCTCCTGACCCCGGAACGCAATAGCCGTATCACCAGATCGGAATCTTCCAGCCCCCAGCCGGTATAACTCTCGTCCAGGCCGTTTACACGCAACAGATCTTCACGCCACGCCGAAAGATTGCAGGTTTTTGCGCCTTGCCAGCGTTGCGGCAACAACTTGCGCAGCCAACCCAGATTGGGTAGCCGCAGCAACGGAAGCAGGCGTTCTATTTGCCCGAGACGACGCGCATGCAACCAATCGCCGATGCGCCATAAGTGGATCGGCAGCTTGTCGCGCAGCACTTGTTCGCTGAACGGCCGCGCCAGCATCAAACGGTTGCCGGACAAGAACCAGCCGCGCTCCGCCAACCTGCGGTGGCTGGCGAGAAAATCGGGCGGCGGTACGCAATCGCCATCGATAAATACGATGTAATCGGCATCGGTGGCGGCCAGCGCGCGGTTGCGTATCGCGGCGGCACGAAATCCGGCATCCTCTTGCCAGATATGCTTGATGGCGAACGGCGCACGCGCCTTATAAACCGCAATCAGATCGGCCGTATCCCGAGTAGAGCCGTCATCCGCCACGATTACCTCAAAATCCGGATCGGATTGTCCCAAGCAACCTTCCAGCACGGCTGCCAGCGCATCGGGCCTGTTGTAAGTTGTAATAATTAACGCGATGTGCATTACGGTTTCTTGTTCAACAGCATCAGCTTAAGATACCGGTAATAGGTGCCTTCCGCGTTGGAGACGGCCAGCATGAAACCTTCGCGTCCATCCAGGAAACCGGCGCGCAAAAAATAGGTCCGGATAAAACTCCATAACCCCCGCAGCACTGCGCCCGTTAACGTAGCTTGCCTGCCGCGCCGTTGCATCATGGTGGCACCCGCAGAGGAATAATGGTTCACTTTTTGCAGTACTTCCTCGGCATCGGCGAAGGCGAAATGCAGCAGCTCGCCGTCAAGCTGGCCGATCTGCCCTTCCACCCGCAATTGTTCGTGAACCAGATCATCCGAAAAACGCGCCGCATCGCGCTTGAACAGGCGCACGATGTGATCGGGACGCCACCCGGAATGGCGCATGAACCGCCCGCAATAACTGGACAGGCGCGAAATGCGGTAGGCTGCGCAGGTATTGGGCTCATCGCGCAACACCGTTTCGATAGCAGCGCGCAGCTCCGGTGTTACGCGCTCATCGGCATCAATGGAAAATACCCAGTCATGCGTGGCGTAATCCAATGCGCGGTTTTTCTGCGGGCCAAAACCCGGCCAGTCATGCACATAGACGCGCGCGCCAAGCCCCTTGCAAATTTCCGGCGTTGTGTCAGTGCTGTTTGAATCCACCACGATGATTTCGTCGGCCCATGCGACCGATTCGAGGCAGGCATAGATATTCGCCGCCTCGTTTTGGGTGATGATGATGACCGATAACTTAGCCACTCTTTTTGCCCAGCTTGAGCCCGGAAAATAGCACAGAGGTCATGAACGCAAAAAACAGCCCGTCGGAATGATCCATTAAAGCCGAGTTAAACGTGCAGTTCGCCATATAGGCCAGCACCAATCCGCGTGCGGCATCTTGTTCAAATGGAGTATTTAAAAACGGAGCATATCGCCATTGCGTATAGAACAAATAGAGAAAAAGTGCCAGGCCGATCACGCCGGTTTGCACTGTGATCATCAAGTATTCGTTATGAGGATTACGTGTCTGCACAGCTCCCGTACCTTGTGTTTGCTGTGCAAAGGCAGACGAAAAACCGCCAGTTCCCATGCCGAATAGTGGTTTTTGCCGCACGACTTGCAGTGTGTTGAGGTAGAAATCCAGCCGTTGTCCGATGGATGCGCTCGGCGGGTTTGCATTCAGTTCCCATGATTGTAATTCGGAGATGGTTATTTCTATACGATTATGCAGGCGCGGTGAAAGCTGGTAGCTCGCTGAAAATAACGCAGCCAGAATCAATAGTATCGCCATGCCATAATGCCAACTAAATGTTTTTCCACGTCGCTGCATGCTGCGTGTTAACGTGGACCATGCGAACCATGCCCACAACACCAGCAGGATGATATAACCGGTACGTCCCTGCACCATGAACAGCACATTCGCCGTGCCAAGCAAAGTAAACAAGCCAAAAGCTGCTCGCGCTTTTTGTGAGGGGGTATCGCGCAGGTTGAGCAACGCCAGAAATATCGCAAATGACATCATGTTATTTTGCGTAATGTGGCTATAGAAAATTACCGGGTTATTTACCGTGGAAAACTTATTCATCCAATGCTGAACAGGCAATAATCCTAGCCCAACTAAATAGGATAGCAGCAAGGTTATGCTCATTGCGGTGAGAAAGGCATACTGCGCCCTGCGCTTTGTAATTTCGTTGCCCAGCATTACCATGAACAGCGGTATAAAGGCCAAATCGGCATATTTCCACAAGATACCGGCTGCTTCGCGCAAAGGCGTTGCGCCGTAAAACATCGCGAGCAACAGCATGCCGAACAGCAACCATGCGGCGCGCGCCACAGGGTGTTGCACAGCAATCGCCCAGACTGTGCGTGCGTTAAACAATAGACCTGCCAGCACCAGCGCCAGCAATAAATTGTCCAGCGCTACCGAGATGGGCACGGCAAAACCGATCAACACTGTGCTGGCGCGCAATGGTGGCATGGCAAACCGCTGTAAAAGATTTGCGCCGTCAGTTGGCTTCATATGGGTTTGCCTTGCTGCGGATTTGGTTGGTATTCTGGAACCCAGCTCTGTAATGCGGTGCGCACATATTCATCGCTCATCGTTGTCGAGCTTGTCCATTCCAGCAGCTTTGCCAGCCAAGCCGCGTCGGCGTGCCGTGCTTTGGCAATGCGCAGCTTCGGATGCGGGGTCGGCAGGGTTTGCTCGCTATCCGCCAGCAATTCTTCGTAGAGTTTCTCGCCGGGGCGCAGGCCGGTGAATTCAATCTTGATTTCTTCCTCGGTAAAGCCCGACAGGCGGATCAGGTCTTTTGCCAAGTCGATAATTTTTACCGGTTCACCCATGTCCAGCACAAAAATTTCGCCGCCTTGCCCCATCAGGCCGGCCTGTAAAACCAGTTGGGCGGCTTCCGGGATGGACATGAAGTAGCGGGTGATTTCGGGGTGGGTGACGGTAACCGGGCCTCCTTGCGCAATTTGCGCACGGAACTTTGGAATCACGCTGCCGGTGCTGCCCAGCACGTTGCCGAAGCGCACCATCACAAAGTGCATGCTGCCGGAGGGTTGCAGTGCCTGGCACACCATTTCCGCAAGCCGCTTGGAAGCGCCCATTACGTTGGTCGGATTGATCGCCTTGTCGGTGGAAATCATCACAAATTTTCCGACCCGGTGTTTCTGCGCCGCATGTGCAACCGTCCATGTGCCCAGTACATTATTGCGGATTGCCTGCCATGCATTGTGCTGCTCCATCATCGGGACATGCTTGTAGGCAGCCGCGTGAAACAGCACATCCGGTCGATGCTGTCGCATCGCTTCATCCACGCGCGCACTATCGCGCACATCGCCGATCAGGCAAATAAAATTCAACTCCGGGAATAGTTGCGTCAGTTCCTGCTCGACGGTATACAGGGCAAATTCAGACGAATCGAACAGCACCAGTTTGGCGGGGGTAAAACGTGCGATTTGGCGGCATAGCTCGGAGCCGATCGATCCGCCCGCGCCGGTTACCATCACCGTCTTGCCACCCAACAACCCATTTAGCCCTGCATCGTCCAGTACTACGGGATCTCGCCCCAGCAAGTCGTCCAACTCAATGGCGCGCAATTGCGATACCGCCACCTTGCCGCTCATCAAGTCGTCAAAAGAAGGAACGGTAAGCGCTTTCAGCTTGGCCTGATTGCAAAGCTGAATCGCCCGCTTGCGTTGTTGGTGCGAACTGGACGGCATAGCGATAATCACTTGCGACACGCCGAGCCGGGTAGCACACTCCGGCAGGCTATTCAGCTCGCCCAGCACGCGGATGCCATTCAACGTATGCCCATGATGTTCGCTGTTATCGTCGAGGAAACCCACCAGCCGCCATGCATTGCTCTTGGATAACTCCTTGGCTAGGTTTGCCGCCGCATCGCCAGCGCCCAGCACCAGTACCGGCTCACCACGCAATTTCAGCGCGCCATACAATCCCTGTTCTTTCCATAACCGGTACACAAAACGGCTGCCGCCCATCAGCAGAACCAACAATAGCGGATTGATAACCAGCACCGCACGTGGCACAACCAAATTCAGGCGCAGCGCCCAGAACAGCAGGGGAGCCGCTATTGCAGAGAGCATAACAGCCAGAAAAATGCGCCGTAAATCCGTGGTGCTGGCATATCGCCAAATACCCCGATACAGGCTGAATTGCCAAAAAATAACCAGTTGCAACGGAACAACCCAAAACAAAGTTTGTTGCATTTCCAGAGCATATCTTGGCGATAGTTCGAAATTGAAGCGTAGCAGATAAGCAAAATACCATGCTAATGCCGCCGCAGCGGCATCGTGCAGCATGGCCAGAATAGAGCGCACATTGGATTTAAGCATTCGAAGCCTTTTTTCCCTCAAATTGATATTCCCGCCAGCGCCTGTCTATCCAAACTATTGGTACAAGGTAGACAATACACCAAGCCAGCAAAAGACAGCCTTGCATTGTATTATCCACGCCCATTCCCCATAAGGCCGATGCACTTGCCAGCAACATCAGCGCGTACTCGGCCAGCGCAGTGTTGCGGTGCCCCCAGCCCATTTGCACTAACCGCTGGTAATAATGGCTGCGATGCGCCTGTGAAAGTTTTTCGCCGCGAAGTACGCGTTTGAAGAGCGTTATGGTTGCATCGGCTATAAACGGAGAAAAAACCAGCAGCGGAAACCAGAATGGCCAATATCCGGCTTGCCAGCCCCACACACCGAATACCGCAGCAAGAAAGCCTAGCGGTATAGAGCCCGCGTCTCCCATGAATATTCTGGCAGGGTGAAAATTGAAAAACAAAAACCCCAGCGACGCCGACGCAACTGAAAAATTCAGCAGTGCAAACGTTTCATCCCCGACCATCCATGCACCAATCCCATAGCAGCCGAAACCGGATAGCGCCATACCGCCCGCCAATCCATCCGAGCCATCCATGAAGTTATACAAATTGGTCATCCACATGACAAACAACAATACCGGAATAAGCCATGACAGGGGTATTCCTGTACCCCATACGGCGGCCAACGCGGCGATGAAATGCCCGATCAGCCGTATCCCGGGTGACAGGTTGCGCACATCATCCACCAGCGACAACGCGAACAAACCCAACGCAGCCAACACAGCCCACCAAGGCCAAAATTGCAGTAGCGACCAACCGGACAGCCCGCCCGCCATCAATGCAATGCCGCCGGTGCGCGGCACGGGTTTGTCGTGCAGCGAACGTTCGTTGGGAATGTCATGAACGATGCTGCTGACTTTGCCGGTCGTTAAAACGAACGCCAGCGCCAGTGTTACCAGCATGCTAACCAGCGGGGCGTAATGGGTCATACCACTTACCATAAGTTGAAATGACGCATTTTAGCATTACGTCGAGTCACTTCCTAAAGCTGCACATCATCCTATAAGATGCGCTTCCATTAATCCGGATAGTTTGACACCTTAATTTATGGCGCACTCTTTCGCCGATCCACGTACACCGCGTATTTTGCTGGTTAAAACCTCATCGCTGGGCGATGTGCTGCATAACTTGCCGGTAGTCAGCGATATCGCACGCCATTATCCGGGCGCGCAGATTGACTGGGTGGTGGAAGAAAGTTTCGCCGCTCTGCCCAAGCTGCATCCGGCAGTGCATAACGTTATTCCAGTTTCGATACGCCGCTGGCGTGGCAAATTGTTGAGCGCTGCTACTTGGCGCGAGATCGCGGCGTTTCGCAACGCGCTGGCCGCATGTCGCTACGACATCGCAATCGATACGCAAGGTTTGTTCAAGAGCGCATTGCTGATGTCCGGCGCACAGGGGCTGCGCTGCGGCTTTGACGGGCATAGCGCACGTGAACCGCTTGCGGCCAGCCTGTACCAACAAACCTTTGCTGTTTCGACGGGACAGCATGCCGTCGAACGCAACCGTCAATTGGCGGCGCAAGCACTCGGCTATGCGCTGAAAAACAGTGCTGATTACGGCGTTAAACCGCTTGTAATCGCCCGCCCGGCATGGCTTCCAGAGGGATCGTATATGGTGCTGCTGCACGCCACCAGCCGCGCCGACAAGCTATGGAACGAGGACAGCTGGATTAAATTAGGGTGCTTTCTGCATGAAAAAAATATCCGCTGTGTCCTGCCGTGGGGGAGTGAGGCAGAGCATGCTCGCAGCCTGCGCTTCGCCAGCTCTATTCCTGATGCCATTTCGCCACCGCGACTGAGCCTTAATGAGGTGACCGTTTTACTTGGTGGCGCGCGGGCGGTGGTTGGCGTGGATACCGGCCTAGCTCATCTTGCGGTGGCGCTGGGGGTGCCAACCATCGGCATTTATACCGCAACTGACCCCGCGCTGACTGGCTTGTATGCGGGCACGAATATAGTCAATCTTGGCAGCATCGGCCATGCACCCGATGTTGCCACCGTAATCGATGCGCTGCAACGGATGGCGGCATGTTAGGCGAAAGATTTTTCTATACCCTTGCGCTATGGCTGCTGCTGCCCTACATTTTTCTGCGCCTGCTGTGGCGCGCGCGCAAGCAACCGGAATATCTGCGCCACATCGGCGAACGCTTCGGCTTCTATTCCGTTTCAAGCGATAAGCCGGCCATCTGGCTGCACGCCGTTTCGGTAGGTGAAACCCGCGCAACACAAAGCCTCGTTACCCGGTTATGCAAGACTTACCCAAACCATAAGATCCTGCTCACGCACACCACGCCAACCGGACGTGCCACCGGGGAGCAATTGTATGGCGGCAACGTGCTGCGCGTATATCTCCCTTACGACTATCCGTTTGCGGTGAACAGGTTTTTACGGCACTTCAAACCGCAACTGGGTATCCTGATGGAAACGGAAATCTGGTTTAACCTGATCCATGCATGCCACGAAACCGATACGCCGTTGTTGTTGCTGAATGCGCGTATGTCGGAAAAATCGGTGCGCAATTATGCGCGATTTTCGCGCCTGACCCGCAATGCGCTGTGTGAGTTAGCTGCAATTGCCGCCCAAACTACGGAAGATGCGAGGCGATTGACCGATCTTGGCGCAAATGGCGTTTCCGTAACGGGCAATCTCAAATTCGACATTGAGCCGCCCCAGGCCATGTTGCAACTGGGTGGTCAACTGCGCGGACAGTTCGGCGCGGGGCGCAAGGTGTTTCTCGCCGCCAGTACCCGCGAGGGTGAAGAGCTGTTGTTGCTGGATGCGCTGAAAGATATCGATATTCCGGGGTTGTTGCTGGTGATCGTGCCGCGCCATCCGCAGCGGTTTGACGATGTCGCGCAGCTACTCAGGCAGCGCGGTATCGCATTTATGCGCAGGAGCGAAATGGGCAAGGCAGACACGCATGTCTGCATAGTTCAGCCGGAAACCCAAGCGGTTCTGGGCGACAGCATGGGGGAAATGTTCGCCTATTACGCCGCCGCCGACCTCGCCTTTATCGGCGGCAGCCTGCTACCTTACGGCGGGCAGAATTTGATCGAAGCCTGCGCGGTCGGAACGCCGGTGCTGGTGGGCCCGCATACCCATAATTTCATCGAAGCAACACGGCTGGCAGTCAGTGCCGGAGCCGCAATACAGATACGGGGTGCCAGCGAGCTAATTGCAGAATTACATCATCTAATGGGCGATCCGGGCGCTTTATCCAAAATGTGCAGACAGTGCGCCGGGTTTGTTGAAATTAATCGCGGTGCGACGGATAAATCGCTGAAAATCATCATGCCGCTGTTGACGGTCAACCAAAATATTTATCGAAAACTGTAATTATTTTAAAGGTGGCTAACTGGTAATTTTGGTATATTGCCTCTCCGGTTTTTATTCGGTTATTAACAACCCGATAACTTAGCTCCAAGAATTTCACATGCTAGTACGTATCCATGTCAAACAACTGCGCTTGGGGATGCACGTGCACGAGCTTTGCGGCTCGTGGATGGATCATCCGTTTTGGCGTGGAGCCTTCCTGCTGGACAACCCGAAGGATTTGAAAACCCTGCTGGGTACCGGCATCAAGGAGGTATGGATAGACACCGCCAAAGGCCTTGGCATCGCTGTCGAAAATGATGACGATGAAGGAGAGACAGAAGAGGAGATTGCGGCGGAAGTCGAAGCCACACTTGCGCAGGCCGATCAAAGTGTCAAAAAAGTGGAGCGTGTCAATATCGTGCAAGAAGCGGCGCGCGCCGTAAAAATCTGCGCCAAATCCAAGCAGGCCGTTACCTCGATGTTTCACGAGGCTCGCATGGGTAAGGCGCTGGATGCCGAAGATGCGCTGCCTATCGTCGAGGAAATCTCTACCTCCGTGATGCGCAACCCCGGTGCGCTGATCAGCTTGGCGCGCCTGAAAGACAAGGACGATTACACCTACATGCACTCGGTGGCAGTATGCGCCTTGATGGTTTCCTTGTCGCGGCAATTGGGCTTGGATGAGGCGCAAACCCGCTTGGCCGGCTTGGCTGGCTTGTTGCACGATGTGGGCAAGATGATGATCCCGCTGGGTATACTCAACAAACCCGGCAAATTGACCGATATCGAATTCCAGTCTGTAAGGGATCATCCCAGTCAGGGGCACAAGATGCTGCTGGAAGGTAAGGGGATCAGCGATGTTGCGCTGGATGTCTGCCTGCACCACCACGAAAAAATGGATGGCAGCGGCTATCCAGAGAAACTCGCAGGCGAGCAGATCAGCCTGTATGCGAAGATGGGCGCGGTATGCGACGTGTATGACGCGATCACCTCCAACCGCCCCTACAAGAATGGTTGGGAGCCTACCGAATCGTTAAGAAAGATGGCGGAGTGGAGCCACGGTCATTTTGATAAACGTATTTTCGAGGCCTTCGTCAAAAGTATCGGCATCTACCCGATCGGCTCGCTTGTTAAAATGGAGTCAAACCGTTTGGGAGTAATCATAGAGCAAACTGAGAAATCGCTGCTTACCCCTGTGGTAAAAATATTTTTCTCCATCAAGTCGAATGCGCGGATTCCACCTGAAATATTGGATTTGTCGAAACCCGCCAGCAAGGACAAGATTGTCTCGCACGAGGAACCGGTAAAATGGGGCATCCGCGATATTCAGGAATTGTGGAGTGACATGCCTGCCGCGCCTTGGTAAAAGTGTCGCACGATCTGGAGCGGGAATGCAGGCAAGCTGCTTGCTCAGACAACATCATTTTATCCAGGTGTCCTTTCGGGCCGGATTCGCCATTTCACAATAGATTGGGCTATTCATGTTAAAACGCATCCCGATCAAACAACTGCGCATCGGCATGTACATCCATGAGTTTTGCGGCTCATGGTACGACCATCCGTTTTGGCACAACGCATTTATACTGGACAAACCCGAAGACCTGCAGGAAATCCTGTCCACCGGCATCAAGGAAGTATGGATAGACATCGGCAAGGGGCTGGACGTCGAGAGCGGGGAGGGTGGTAAGAGCGAAACGGCGGTTGCGGCGGAAATTAACGACACGCTCGCGCGTGCCGATGCGGGCAGTAAAGTCACACATCATGCCGACATTGCCCAAGAAGCTGCGCGCGCCATCAAGATTTGCGCCCAATCAAAACAGGCGGTCACCTCCATGTTCAAGGAGGCGCGCATGGGCAAGGCCCTGAATGCCAGCGATGCGCTGCCGGTCGTAGAGGAAATCACCACCTCGGTAGTGCGTAACCCCGGCGCGCTGATCAGCCTGGCGCGTCTGAAAGACAAAGATAATTACACCTATATGCATTCGGTGGCGGTATGTGCATTGATGGTAGCACTGGCACGGCAATTGGGGTTGGATGAGGAGCAGACCCGTCAGGCCGGCCTGGCAGGCTTGATGCATGACATCGGCAAGACGATGGCCCCACTGGAGCTCATCAACAAGCCCGGCAAGCTGACTGAGGCCGAATTCCAGATAATGAAAAATCACCCCATCGATGGGCACATCATCTTGATGGAAAGTAAGGGAATAAGCGATATCGTGCGGCATGTCTGCCTGCGCCATCACGAAAAAGTGGACGGAAGCGGCTATCCTGACAAGCTTGCCGACGGGAAAATTGACCTGTATGCCAAGATGGGTGCGGTATGCGATGTGTACGATGCGATCACTTCCATCCGCGCCTACAAGAATGGCTGGGAGCCGGCCCAATCCATCAGGAAAATGGCAGAGTGGAGTCACGGTCATTTCGACTGGCGTATTTTTGAGGCTTTTGTGCGCAGCATGGGTATCTACCCGGTTGGCTCCATGGTCAGGCTGGCATCAGACCGGCTGGGCGTGGTCATCGGGCAGACCGAACAATCCTTGCTTACGCCCAAGGTAAAAGTGTTTTTCTCCATCAAGTCGAATGCCCGGATTCCTCCGGAGATGCTGGATTTGTCGAAACCCGCGTGTAAAGACAAAATTGTCTCGCATGAAGACCCGGAAAAATGGCACATCCACGACATTCAGGAGTTGTGGAGCGATATATCTGCCGCGCCCTGGTAGATACGGCGCATAAAAATGCTTTTGACGGAATCGGATATTTAGGTATAATCCGCGCCTTCGCAAAAACTCGCCCCAAAATCACAATAGTTATCGAGGTTGTTATGTACGCAGTCATTAAAACCGGTGGTAAGCAATATCGCGTTACGAACGGTGAAACTTTAAAAGTTGAAATCATTTCCGGCGACGTGGGCAGCGCCATCGTGCTGGATAAAGTGCTGATGGTGGCCGACGGCGACAAGTTGAACGTGGGCAGGCCATTGCTGGCCGGCGCTACCGTCAAGGCGACCATCGTGTCGCATGGTCGCGGCGACAAGGTACGCATCTTCAAGATGCGCCGCCGCAAGCATTACCAAAAGAATCAAGGTCATCGCCAAAGCTATACCGAAATCCGCATCGATGGCATTTCGGCTTAAGTTTTTGGCGTAATTCTCGTAAGGAGCATATAACATGGCATCAAAAAAAGGCGGCGGCAGTACCAGTAACGGCCGCGACTCACATTCAAAACGCCTCGGCGTGAAGAGCTACGGCGGCGAACTGATCAACGCCGGCAGCATCATCGTGCGTCAGCGTGGCACCGAATTTCACCCCGGCGACAACGTCGGCATGGGTAAGGATCACACGCTGTTTGCCAAGATCACCGGAAAAGTAGTATTCGCCAACAAAGGCCCAAAGCAGCGCAGGACGGTTTCCATCGTATCTGCCTGATCCGTATTCCCTCTCGGAGGGAAATGGTTATGCAAAATAGTTGTCGCACCAACAGGTGCAAAGCAGCCCTGCCGCAAGGTAGGGCTTTCTTATTTGTGGAGCGACATATAATTTCACTTGCCTGTTAAAACAGCAATAACCAGTAAGGTGCATGGAATGCACCTTACGATATGCACTAATGATGGACAAAACACCATGAGCGAAAACATCATCTATATCCCGTATGACCACCCCGACGCCGCACAAACCGGTTGCAGCACGGCGCAGGCTTGGGCGAAGACTCCGCGCGAACCGGATGTGCAGAGCAAGCCCGAATTAATCGCCCGCATCAAGCGCATGCTGCGCGAGCAGGATGCGGTGCTGGTGGCGCATTATTACGTGCATCCCGACTTGCAGGACTTGGCAGAGGCTACCGGCGGCATCGTTTCCGATTCGCTGGACATGGCCAATTTCGGCCATCAGCATCCGGCGAAAACCATTGTGGTCGCCGGGGTGCGCTTCATGGGCGAGACCGCGAAGATTCTGAACCCGGAGAAGCGCGTCCTGATGCCCGACTTGGAGGCGGAATGCTCGCTCGACTTGGGCTGCCCGGCAGACGAATTCGGCGCATTCTGTGATGCGCATCCCGACCGTACCGTGGTGGTGTATGCCAACACCAGCGCGGCGGTGAAGGCGCGAGCCGACTGGATGGTGACCAGCTCGATCGCCCTGCCCATCGTCAAGCACCTCAAGGAGCAGGGCCAGAAAATCCTCTGGGCGCCGGATCGCCATCTGGGCGATTACATCCGGCAACAGACCGGTGCGGACATGCTGCTGTGGCAAGGTTCGTGCATGGTGCACGACGAGTTCAAGGCAAGCGAATTGGCGGCGCTCAAGGCGCAACACCCCAACGCCAAGGTGCTGGTGCATCCCGAATCGCCTGCGGCGGTGATCGCGCTGGCGGACGTGGTCGGCTCCACCACGCAGATCATCAAGGCGTCGCAGCAACTCGACGCCCGCGAATTCATTGTCGCGACCGACAACGGCATCCTGCACAAGATGCGCGCCTTGTCGCCGCAGAAGGTATTCATCGAGGCACCTACCGCCGGGCAGGGGGCGACCTGCAAGAGTTGCGCGCATTGCCCGTGGATGGCGATGAACGGTCTGCTCAACCTCGCCGAAGTACTGGAGACGGGAAAGAACGAGATTCTTGTCGATCCGGCGATTATCCGGCGCGCTGCGCTGCCGATCCGGCGTATGCTGGATTTCGCCAGGCAGGCCAATCTGCCGACGCGCGGCATCGGTAACGCCTGATTTTACGTCGTGAAGCCTTGCGAAGCTTGTAGGGCGGGTGGAGTTCGACCTATGGTTTTTTTCCGTTTGAAGGATAAATGGAATTAATCA
>Ga0209343_10000937_pt1 | contig 40359 bp, 34 predicted proteins | sample RifCSPlowO2_02_FD_184026 | JGI IMG/M metagenome (GOLD analysis project Ga0209343, IMG submission 184026) | Groundwater microbial communities from Rifle, Colorado - Rifle CSP2_plank lowO2_0.2 (SPAdes) (version 2) | ecosystem: Environmental > Aquatic > Deep subsurface > Groundwater | place...
GGAGTTGGTCCGGCAGGCGTTAATCGTGTCGCTGTTGAGTCGATGTATTCACTGTCGGGCGTAGTCGAAGCTGGCAGCTATATGTCGCATTCGGATGTGCTACGAAACTTGGTCGCGTTATGGCAAAACGTTGGACAGGCCGAACAGGTTGGTGATTTGGTATTCGAGTACATGCGGCGTGATTTACTGAATCAGATTCTTGGGAACTCAGATAATCATGGTCGAAATACCTCCATCATTAGGACTGCGCAAGGCGTGAGCCTGGCCCCAATCTATGATCTGGCTCCCATGGTCATGGATGATGAAGGCGTAACGCGAACAACAAAATGGCCAAAGCAGATTGAGGTGGCCGGTCAGGTCGACTGGAAAGCTGCCTGCGATGAAGCTGCTGAGTGGATCGAGCCTGATGAGCTATTTCAGCGGCTCAGGGCCGCAGCACAAACATTCCTGGCTTTGCCTGACTTGCTGAGTGCTGATGAATTGCCCGCCGCGACAATGAACCATCCGCGCATAGCGTTGCGAGATATGCCTCAGCGGCTCAAAAACTGGGGGCTGATCTAGTGGACATTCTCGACCGAAATCGGATTCTCACTGAACTGCAGGAACAGCTGGCTTCTGGCGACATCACTATCGGAGAGGCGGTGCGGCGATTGCGCAAGGACGTAACTGGATTGCAGCAGGCGCGGTTCGCACAGATGTGTAAGCTGTCCTTACGTGCGTTGCGTCAGCTAGAACATGACGAAAGCAACCCGACCGTTCAGACCTTGAACAGTGTGTTTAATCCGTTCGGTATGCAGGTTGGTATCGTGCCAAGGAACTCGCGTTGAGCGCTGGGTGTCCTTTCGGCAATATCTAATCAAAACGATTCTCTGTGCAAGCGTGACAGGCTGGGCCCACTAAGCTGACAGGCTCAAATCCCTTTCTCCCCTTAAACGGAGGGATACACGGTGAGCAGTTGTGTAGGGAGGCGTGTGGGGACGTATAGAAACAAGAAAGCCCGCACGGGGCGGGCTTCTTGGGATGTTTCCGGTCATGTGGGAACATGTGGAAACTTGCATTTGGTGGAGCCGGGGGGATTTGAACCCCCGTCCGCCAGTACTCCGCTGTCGGTTCTACATGCTTAGCCGTGTCTACTGAGTTAACCCTTGGCCGCCCGACGGGCAGGGTGCTTTGGGCGAGTTGTGTAAGTTTTAGCCGCTTCGTCCACAACATACTGCACGGCGATTCTGTTCTATCTGACAATCATTTCGGGTTTACAGACATCCCCTGATGATTGCTGGAGCCGAAGCTACCAGAAGTGGCACTTGGCTGCTTACGCAGCTAGTTGCGCACCGTAATTGTCGTCATTGGCAATTATGGATTTTTGCAACAGTGGATTTACGAGTCCTGTTACCTACTCGGCATGCCCCTAAAGTTTCGCAACCGGCGTCGAATCCTAATCGGCCCCAAAGTTGTGCTTACACAACTCTGACCGGCAGTTTACGGCAAAGGTTCCCCAGCGTCGACCGCCGCGTGTTGCCTTGGGGGCTTTAGCTGGCGGTGTTGGCGGTGGTGACGCGATCTACCAGGTAGACCAGGCCGTGGTAGTCGATGCCGGCGTGATGGGACAGGCCGATCTCGCAGGTGCGGCTGGTGGAGATGCCTTCCTCGCAGATTTGCACGGCGTCTTTTAGGGTGCGCAGGGCGTGGGCGTTCAGTTCCGGTTTGGTGAAGCCCTTGTCGCCGGCAAAGCCGCAGCAGTGGATGCCTTCGGGCACAACCAGTTGTCGGGTGCAGCGTCTGACGATGTCGAGCAGGCCCTGGGCTTCGCCCAGGTGTTGGGTGCTGCAGGTGACGTGTACGGCGATGGGTTGCTCTTGTGGGGTGAATGTCAGGCGCTCAAGCAGTTGCTCGCGAATGAATTTCACCGGGTCGTGGAGTTTCAGGCGCGGGTCCAGGCCGTCTTGCAGCAGGCGCAGGGTGCAGGGGCTGGTGTCGCAATAGATCGGGTCGAGGCCGCCGCGGCTGGCCTTGAGCAGGGCGTTGAGCAGCTCCTGGCGTTTGTTGTCGGCCTGTTCGGCGTAGCCCTTGGAGGCGAATGGTTGGCCGCAGCAGAGGTTGTCCAGGTCGTCCGGGAAGACTACCTGGAAGCCGCCTTTTTCCAGCAGGGCGCGGGTCTTGTCGAGCAGCGGGACTTGTTCGCGATCGCCGAAGGCAGGGCCCATGGCGCGCGATACGCAGGCGGCCAGGTAGACCACGCGCGGCCGTTGATCATCCTTGGGCGCGCTGATACGCAGGGCCTGGACGGCCTGTGGCATGGCCGCGGTCCACTCGGGCAGGCGTTTGCCGGAGAGGCGGCGCAGGGCGCTGGAGGTTTTGCTCAGCAGCGGGGCGCCGAGCAGTTGGCGAACGCCGTTGGCCGCCCTCAGGGTCAGCCGTGTGCCGGCCAGGGCGCCGGCGAAATGCTCGGCCAGCCAGTTGGCGGTGCCTGTGTGGTGGGCGTTACGGGCGCGCAACTTGCGCACCAGATCGCCAGTGTTGATGCCCACCGGGCAGCGCTGGGCGCACAGGCCGGTGGCGGCGCAGGTGTCGATGCCCTGGTATTGATAGGCGTGTTCCAGCTCGCGGGTATCGATGCCGGCCCGTTGTTTGGCCTGGATGTCGCGCCAGATGACGATGCGCTGGCGCGGGCTGAGGCTGAGATCTTTGGCCGGGCAGACCGGCTCGCAGAAGCCGCACTCGATGCACTTGTCGACGATCTCGTCGGCCGCCGGCAGCGGTTTCAGGTGTTTGAGGTGGATCTGCGGGTCGTTCGACAGCACCACGTCCGGGTTGAGGATGCCTTGGGGGTCGAGCAGGCGCTTGATTGTCCACATCAGTTGGTAGGCGTCGCGGCCCCACTCCAGCTCGACGAAGGGCGCCATATTGCGCCCGGTGCCGTGTTCGGCCTTCAGCGAGCCGCCGAATTCGACCGCCACCAGTTGCGTCACCTCGTCCATAAAGGCCGAGTAGCGCGCCACCTGCTCGGGCGTGTCGAAGCCCTGGGTGAAGACGAAGTGCAGGTTGCCTTCCAGGGCGTGGCCAAAAATGATCGCCTCGTCGTAGTGGTGTTTGTCGAACAGTGCCAGTAGGCGGTTGACCCCTTCGGCCAGTTGCTCGACCGGGAAGGTGACATCCTCGATGATCACCGTGGTGCCGGTCTGGCGCACGGCGCCGACCGCCGGGAAGGTGTCTTTGCGGATCTTCCACAACTGTTCATAGACCGCCGGATCGGTGCTGAAATCGACCTGTTTTTCCACCGGGAAGTGGGCGATGGCGGCCATGATCTGTGCCAGTTGCTCGTGCAGCAGGGCCTGGCTGGCGGCGCGTGATTCGATCAGCAGGGCGCAGGCGTTGGCCGACAGCGCCTTGACCCAGGCGGGCATGCCGGCCTTGTTTTCGACTGAGCGCAGGCTGCGCCGATCAAGCAGTTCGACCGCCGAGACGGGTTGGCTTTTCAGTACGGTCACGGCCCGGCAGCAGTTCTCTACGTCGGGGAAGACCAGCAGCGCGCTGGCCTTGTGCGGGTGGTCCGGCACGGTGTGGTAGGTGACCGAGCTGATAAAACCCAGGGTGCCTTCGGAGCCCACCATCAGGTGGCTGAGAATATCCAGCGGCAACTCGTAGTCGAGCAGGGCATTGAGCGACAGGCCGGTGGTGTTTTTCAGCCGGTATTTGTGCCGAATCCTGGCGGCCAGTTCGGGGTTGGCGCGGGTCTGTCGGCCCAGCTCGGCCAGTTGCTGCAAGAGTTCGCCGTGGCTGGCGTGGAAGCGCGCCACGCTGAGCGGGTCTTCGCTGTCGAGCAGGCTGCCGTCGGCCAGGATCAGGCGCATGCCGGCCAGAGTGTGGTAGCTGTTTTGCGCCGTGCCGCAGCACATGCCGCTGGCGTTGTTGGCGACGATGCCGCCGATCTTGCAGGCATTGATCGAGGCCGGGTCGGGGCCGATCTTACGTTGCAACGGGGCCAGCAGGGCATTGGCGGCCGCGCCGATGACGCCCGGTTGCAGGCGGATTTGTGCGCCACCCGCGCGAATCTCGCGGCCGTTCCAATGGTCGCCGAGGACGATCAATACCGAGTCGCTGATGGCCTGACCGGACAGGCTGGTGCCGGCGGCGCGGAAGGTGACGGGAACCTGCTGGGCGCTGGCCAGTTGCAGCAAGGTGCTGACTTCGGTCTCGCTCTCGACGCGCAACACCAGCTTGGGAATCAGCCGGTAGAAGCTGGCATCGGTGCCAAAGGCCAGGGTCGACAGCGGGTCGTCGAAGCGGCGGGCGGCGGGGATCAGGCGTTCGACGGCGGCGAGAAAGGCGACGGGCAGGCTCATGGGCGCTCCGGAAGGTCCGATGTTCTTTATCTGTAGGAGCCAGCTTGCTGGCTATGCTTGGGGTGTCAGCGGATCGCCAGCAAGCTGGCTCCTACAGTGGTGTTATGGCCGTTTTATCGGCCCAGTTCGCGCACCAGCGATTCGGCGCTGATGTCGCGAATCGACTTGGCCCCGGTGAGGGTCATGGCCACGCGCATTTCCTTCTCGATCAGCTCCAGCAGGTTGCTTACCCCCGCGCCACCGGCGGCAGCCAGGGCGTAGACGAAGGCGCGGCCGAGCATCACGCTGTCGGCGCCGAGGGCGAGCATGCGCACCACGTCGAGGCCGGTACGAATGCCGGAGTCGGCGAGAATCGCCAGGTCGCCCTTCACCGCGTCGGCAATCGCCGGCAGGGCGCGGGCGCTGGACAATACGCCGTCGAGCTGGCGGCCGCCGTGGTTGGAGACGACGATGCCGTCGGCACCGAAACGCACGGCATCCTTGGCGTCTTCAGGGTCGAGAATGCCCTTGATGACCATCGGCCCGTCCCAGAAATCGCGAATCCACTGCAGGTCTTTCCAGGAGATCGATGGGTCGAAATTGTCGCCCAGCCAGCCGATATAGTCGGCCAGGTTGGTCGGGTTGCCGCGATAAGTGGAGATGTTGCCCAGATCGTGAGGCCGGCCGAGCAGACCCACATCCAGCGCCCAGGCCGGATGGGTCATGGCTTGCAATATGCGTCGCAGGGGCGCGTTCGGGCCGCTCATGCCGGAGTGGGCGTCGCGGTAGCGAGCGCCGGGCACGGGCATGTCCACGGTAAATACCAGGGTGGTGACGCCGGCGGCCTTGGCTCGCTCCAGGGCGTTTTTCATAAAGCCGCGGTCTTTGAGCACATACAGCTGGAACCACATGGGCCGGCGGATGGTCGGCGCCACCTCTTCAATCGGGCACACCGAGACGGTCGACAGGGTAAAGGGGATGCCTTTGCTGGCGGCGGCCTGGGCCGCCTGCACTTCACCGCGCCGCGCGTACATGCCGGTCAGCCCGACCGGGGCCAGCGCCAGCGGCATGGCCAGGGTTTCGCCCAGCAACTGGGTTTCCAGGTTGAGTCGCGACATGTCACGCAATACCCGCTGGCGCAGGGCAATGTCGGCCAGGTCGCTGACGTTGCGGCGCAGGGTGTGCTCGGCGTAGGCGCCACCGTCGATGTAGTGAAACAGAAACGGCGGCAGCTTGCGCTGGGCCGCGGCGCGGTAGTCAGTGGAGGCGGAAATGATCATGGGGTTCACTCTGGGGTAAAAAGCCAACAAATGCCGGTGGCAAACGCACTGGGGCATCGCGCTGACACGACGCCCCGGTGGCTCAACCGACCATCAACGGATCACGGATGCCCAGCACATAAATGCCAAACAGGGCGATCAGGCCGGTAAACAGTACGTAGTACAGGGTCGGCCAGACGGTCTTGCGCAGGATGCTGCCCTCGCGACCGAGCAGGCCGACGGTGGCGGAGGCGGCCACTACGTTGTGGATGGCGACCATGTTGCCGGCGGCGGCGCCGATGGCCTGTACGGCGACGATCAGGGCGCTGGAAATCCCCAGGCTGTTGGCCACGCCGAACTGGAACTGGCTGAGCATCATGTTGCTAACCGTGTTGGAGCCGGCAATAAAGGCTCCGAGGGCGCCAACACTGGGCGCAAACAGGGGGTAGATGTGGCCCACGCTGTCGGCCACGTAGCGGGCCATGGTAATCGGCATGCTTGCCAGCTCGGCGCCGTTGACCCCGGAGTTGATCAGGATGCGTACCATCGGCACGGTGAACAGCAATACAAAGCCGGCGCCCAGCAGCACGCGAGTCGATTCGCCAATGGCGGCGACCAGCTCATTAACCTTCATGCGGTGCAAAAAGAAGGTGGTGATAACCACGGCAACCAGAATCCCGCCGGGTAAATACAGCGGCATAAAGTCAGCCTTGATGCCGGTTTCGCCGAGAATGTCCGGGAACAGCACAATCACCGATTTAAGGGCCGCACCTACTTGCGGAAATACCCGGCTGGCAACCAGCAGTACGCCTACCAGCACATAGGGCAGCCAGGCACGTAGGGTGCTCATGGGTTTGTTTGTGAGGCTGTCGAGTTTCATCTCGATGCTGCCCAGCCATTCGCTTGGCCATTCGCTGGCGGGGGCGAAATCCCAGCTTTGCTTGGGCACAAGGAAGCCCGCACGTGCGGCCAGGGTGACAATGGCCAGACCAATCAAGCCGCCCAGCAAGGACGGAAATTCCGGGCCAAGGAATACCCCAGTAATGGCATAGGGTACGGTGAATGCGAGGCCGGCGAAGAGGGCGAAGGGGAGCACGGCAAGGCCGGCCTTCCAGCTTTTTTCCCGACCAAAGAAGCGCGTCAGCATCAGCACCATGATCAGCGGAATGGCGGTGCCAACCAGGGCGTGGATGATCGCCACTTCACTGGTGATCAGCTGTAAAAAGCTGCTCCAGCTGGAGCCTTGGGTGGCCAGCTGGGCGCCGATGGTGGCGCTGTCCAGGCCGCTGTTGATGCCGATGATGATCGGTGTGCCGACGGCGCCAAAAGACACGGGCGTGCTTTGTACCAACATGCCGAGCATCACGGCGGCCAAGGCCGGGAAGCCGATGGCCACCAGCAGCGGTGCGGCGATGGCGGCCGGCGTGCCGAAGCCCGAGGCGCCCTCGATGAAACAGCCGAACAGCCAGGCGATGATGATGGCCTGGATGCGCCGATCCGGGCTGATGGTGGCAAAACCGGCACGAATGGCGGTGATGCCGCCGGAGTGCTTGAGAGTGTTGAGCAGCAGGATGGCGCCGAAGATGATCCACAGCACGCCGGCGGTGATCACCAGGCCTTGCAGGGTTGAGGCCAGTACACGATTGAGGCTCATGTCCCATACGCTCAGGGCAATCCCTGTGGTCAGCAGGTAAACCAGCGGCATGGCGCGTTTGGCTGGCCAGCGCAGGCCAATCAGCAAGATGGCGGCGAGCAGAATGGGAGAAAAGGCGAGTAAGGCAAGGAGTCCGGATGACATGCTGAGACCTCCGCTTAACGTAGCGCTGGGCGCGACAGGATTGAGGAGTCAGGCGGTGCGAAACAGGTGTCAGGCATGATCGACATGATGGAACCTCGCTGCTATTAGAATTGTTGTGCATGGTTGCTTTTGTAAATTGGTAATACCAATTTACAGAACTGCCTGGTCAGGGTAAAAGGACGCAGGGGGTCTGTCAATTTGTCGCGCTACGACTTTGGTCTTAGTCAGGGTTAATCTGCGCGATATGGTTGAGACTAGGCGGCTATTTCGCGAAGCGATGGTTTTACCGCGCAGTGCGGCGACCTCTGGTCTGCCGTTTGGAGGGGAAGATGGGGTTTGCACCAATTAATCAGCGCCGCTTGTCGGATGACATCGTCAGTCAACTGGAGGCGTTGATTCTGGAAGGCTCGCTGCAGGTCGGTGAGCGTTTGCCGGCCGAGCGGGCGCTGGCGGAGCGCTTCGGCGTGTCGCGGCCGTCATTACGTGAGGCGATCCAGAAGCTGGTGGCCAAGGGCTTGCTGGTCAGTCGGCAGGGCGGCGGCAACTATGTCGCCCAGGGGCTGGGGGCGACCTTTAGCGACCCATTGCTGGAGCTGTTGGAGAACAGCCCAGAGGCGCAGCGCGACTTGCTGGAGTTTCGCCACACCCTGGAGGGGTCTTGCGCTTTCTATGCTGCGCAGCGCGCTACCGAGCCGGATTTGCAGCGTTTGCGCGAGGCCTTCGAGGCGTTGCAGCAGTGCTATGCCGCGGCCGGCAAGGTGACTCGGGCGCAGGAGGGGGCGGCCGATGCGCGCTTCCATCTGGCGATCGCCGAGGCCAGCCACAATGCCGTGTTGTTGCACACCATTCGTGCCCTGTTTGACCTGCTCAAGCGTAATGTGCTGACCAATATCGGCGGCATGTACGCCCAGCGCAGCGAAACCCGCGAGATGTTGATGCAGCAGCACGGCGAGCTCTATGCGGCGATTGCTGCGGGGCAGGCCGAGCAGGCGCGCGAGATCTCCAATCGGCATATCGATTATGTGCAGGAGGTGTTGGCGGAGGTCGGCCAGGAGGCTCGGCGCACGGCGCGCGCGCAGCGCCGGCAGGGTTTGTAGCGAGGGGGCAGGCGGTGCGCGACCTGGGTCGCGCACGCATGGTCAGTCTTCTTTGCCCTTGGTGCGCACGGCGCGATGCAGCTCGCGATCGGAGTCGCGCTCCTTCTCGGTGTGGCGCTTGTCGTATTCCTTCTTGCCTTTGCCCAGGCCGATCTCGCACTTGATCAGGTGCTGCTTCCAGTAGATCGACAAGGCCACGCAGGCGTAGCCTTTTTGCTGCACGGCGCTGGTCAGCTTCTCCAGCTCGCGGCGGTTGAGCAGCAGCTTGCGCGTGCGCAGCGGGTCGGCGATGACGTGGGTGCAGGCGGCGGTCAGTGGCGTGATGTGACAGCCGATCAACCAGGCTTCGTCATTTTTCAGCAGCACGTAGCTGTCCACCAACTGTGCTTTGCCGGCGCGCAGGCTTTTGACTTCCCAGCCAGCCAGAACCAGACCGGCCTCGAATTTGTGTTCGATGAAGTAGTCGTGACGGGCTTTCTTGTTTTGGGCAATGCTGCCCTGCGGGTGTTTCTTTTGCTTGGCCATAGGGGCGGCATTATAGGCAGTCGCGCGCTGCGCGGCTACGGTGAAGGCAGGCCCTTGAGAGGGGCTGAGGAAACCCGGACAATGCGCGCTGTTATTGATTGTGGCTGCAGTTGTCGGCGAGACCGCTCGGTCGTCCGCTGTGCTGCCCTGGTGTCAACGCGTTCGTTGCACCGTTGTTCAAGTGAGATTTGCATGACAACTCGTATTCTGCGCTCCGCTCTGTTGCCGTATCCGGCGGCGGTTCTTTATGACCTGGTCAATGACGTGGCCCGTTATCCGGAGTTTCTGCCCTGGTGTTCCGCGGCCGAGGTGCTGGAGGTCAGCGAGGCGCACATGCTCGCCAGTCTGGTGATCGCCAAGGGCGGCCTGAGCCAGCGCTTTGTCACGCGCAATCAGTTGCAGGCCGGGCTGCGTATCGAGATGAATCTGCAGGAGGGGCCCTTTACCCAGTTGCACGGGGTTTGGGATTTCAAGGCCCTGGGGGAGCAGGCCTGCAAGATCAGTCTGGATCTATCCTTCGATTATGCCGGCCCGCTGGTCAAGGCGACCTTGGGGCCGTTGTTCAATCAGGCGGCCAATACCCTGGTGGATGCCTTTTGTCAGCGGGTGAAACAGTTGCATGGATAAGTCGATGATGGTGGTCGAAGTGGTCTACGCCCTGGCCGACAAGCAGAAGTTGCTGCGTCTGCAGGTGCCGGCCGGCACCACGGTGCGCGAGGCGGCCGAGCGCTCGGGGATGGCGGCGTATTTTCCGGAGTTGGATCTGGCGACCTGTCCCCTGGGGATTTTTGGCAAGGCCGTGAGCAAGCCCCAGGAGCGAGTGCTGGAAGAGGGCGAGCGGGTGGAAATCTACCGGCCGTTACTGGCCGACCCCAAGGAAGTGCGCAAGCAGCGCGCCGCCAAGGCGGCGCAAACCAAGGCCAGTGAAGACTGAGCGTGCGTTGCTCAAGGCAATAAAAAACCCGGAATTTCCGGGTTTTTTATTGCGCGGCAAAATTACTGCGGCGACGCTTCCAGTGGCTCGGGTGTCGGCACTGGGACGGTTTCGGCGCTGTCTACTTCGCGCTGGATTTTCTCGAGCAAAGAGCCCGGTGCTGGTGCTGCTTCAGGCTCGGTGGCGGCCTTGGTTTCAGCCTTGGGCGCTGTGCCTGGGGTGCCGGACGGCTGGCCGAGAATGGCCTCGTCGCGGCTGACGCCAGGCATAAAGTCGCCAGACAGGCCGACCAATTGATCATTTTCGTTGAAGAAAATGCTGACCTGTTCCTGCAGGCGCTGGCCGCCACCTGGCTGGATGCTGTACAGGTAGTCCAGGCGATCGGCATGGAATGTATCGCTGATCAGGGCGTTACCCATGATAAAACGCACTTGGCGCCGGGTCATTCCGGGCTTCAACTGGTCTATCATGTCTTGCGTGACGACATTGCCCTGTTGAATGTCGATTTTATAAACCCCGGGGAATGAACAACCGGCGAGTGCGAACAATCCGACGAAGGTCAGGCTGGTCAGCAGGAGCTTGGTGTTTTGCATCGGTGGGTGACTTCCACTATCTTGGCTGGGCAATGTAAACCCCGATCATACCCGCATTAAAGGAAGCTGCGAAGCAGCATCCGTGAGAAAGCTGACCATGGTTGAAAATAACGAGCTACGTAAAGTTGGCCTGAAAGTGACCCTGCCGCGAGTCAAGATTCTGCAGATGCTTGACTCCGCCGGACATCGTCATATGAGTGCGGAAGATGTCTACAAGGCGTTGATGGATTCGGGTGAGGATGTTGGCCTGGCCACGGTTTATCGCGTGCTTACCCAGTTCGAGGCGGCAGGCCTGGTGGTGCGTCACAACTTCGATGGCGGCCATGCCGTGTTCGAGTTGGCCGATGGCGGTCACCATGACCATATGGTCTGTGTGGATAGCGGTGAGGTGATCGAATTCATCGATGCCGAAATCGAAAAGCGCCAGAAAGAGATCGTCAGCGAGCATGGTTTTGAGCTGGTGGATCACAATTTGGTGCTCTACGTACGCAAGAAAAAGTAAGCGCTGGTGTAATGGCAAAAAGGCGACCTCAGGGTCGCCTTTTTGCATTCTGGGTTCGCGGCGGCGTTTAGCTTTGTGCCGTGCTTACCATCTTGCGCGCATGGGCCAGGGATTCGGCGGTGAGGTCGACGCCGCCGAGCATGCGGGCGATTTCCTCAATGCGCTCGTTGTCTTGCAGGTGGGTGACGGCGGTGCGGGTGGCATCGCTGCCGCGGGCCTTGTGTACGAACAGATGGTGATGACCCTGGGCGGCCACTTGCGGCAAGTGGGTGACGGTCAGCACCTGGCCGCGCTCGCCCAGGCGGCGCAACAGTTGGCCGACCACTTCGGCGGTGGGGCCGCCGATGCCAACATCGACTTCGTCGAACACCAGGGTCGGCACCCGCGAGGTCTGTGCGGTGATGACCTGAATGGCCAGGCTGATGCGTGACAGTTCGCCGCCGGAGGCCACCTTGGCCAGGGGCTTGAGCGGTTGGCCGGGGTTGGCGCTGACCCGCAATTCGACCTGTTCCAGGCCGTACGGATGCGGCTCGTCATGGGCGCTGGGGCGTAGCTCGATGCTGAAGCGTCCGCCGGGCATGCCCAGGCGCTGAATTTCGCCCTCCACCGCGCTGGCCAGTCGGCCGGCGGCCGCTTGGCGCAGTTGGCTGAGTTCGCCGGCTTTGTCCTGGTAATGGCGGGCGTAGGCGTCCAGTTCGCTGCTCAGGCGCGCGCAGGCCTGGTCGTCGGCATTCAGGCTTTCCAGTTCATCAAACAGTTGCTGTTGCAGGGCGGCGAGTTCGCCGGGCTGGGTGCGGTGTTTGCGGGCCAGGGTGTAGATGCTGTCCAGGCGCTCTTCCAGCTGTTGCTGGCGGGCTGGGTCGGCGTCGAAATGGTCGAGAAAGCGGTTCAGCTCGCCGACGGCTTCCTCGACCTGAATTTGTGCGCTGGCCAGCAGGTTCACCGCTTCGCTGAGGGCGCCGGCAGAGCTGTTGAACGGGCTCAGGCGCTGCAGGCTGGAGGTCAGGGCGGACAGCACGTTGCCGCCGTCGTGCTCGCTGCATTGCTCCAGCACCAGGCGGCAGGCGCTGAGCAGGCTTTCGGCATTGGCCAGAACTTTGTGCTCCTGCTCCAGTTGCGCCAGCTCATTGTCACCGAGGGCCAGGTTGTCGAGTTCCTCAAGCTGGTAGCTGAGTAGCTGGTGGCGCGCGCGCTGTTCGTCGCCGGCATTGCTCAGGCGCTCCAGCTCCTGGCGGGTCTGGCGCCAGCGCTGGGCGGCCAGTTGTACCTGGCGCGCCAGCTCCTGGCTGCCGGCGTATTCGTCCAGCAGGCGGCGGTGAGTATCGGGTTTGAGCAGGGATTGGTGTTCGTGCTGGTTGTGGATGTCGATCAGCAGTTCGCCAAGGGCCTTGAGGTCGCCTTGGGGGCAGGGCGAGCCGTTGATATAGCTGCGCGAGCGGCCTTCAGCGGTGATCACCCGGCGCAGGATGCACGGACCGTCGTTGTCCAGGTCGCGTTCGCTCAGCCACTGGCGTGCTTCGGGGATGCTGCTCAGCTCGAAGCTGGCGAGGATGTCGGCCTTGTCGGCGCCGGGGCGCACCACGCCGCTGTCGGCGCGATCGCCCAGGGCCAGGCCGAGGGCGTCGAGCATGATCGATTTGCCGGCGCCGGTTTCGCCGGTGATCACCGACATGCCGGTGTGCAGCTCAAGGTCGAGGTGCTCGACGATGGCGTAATTGTGAACAGCAAGATGTACCAGCATGGTGGCGCTCCCAGGCCTATGTCTGGTTATTTATACAGTGTTTTGTTTGCGCCTGACAATCCTTGCGCGGCCTTGAAGCTGCAAAATCCGTCCCCATATAGAGGGCAGAAATGCGAGCGCGGACTCGCCATTGTTTATCACAGGAGGAACCCATGGCTGACGAACAAAACCTGGATGCGCAGGCCCTTGAGGCGAATGCTGGCGAGGCGCCGAGTGATGACCTGGGCGCGCGCGTGCAAGCCCTTGAAGAGCAACTGGCTGCGGCTCAGGATCAGGCCCTGCGGGTGTCGGCTGATATGCAGAACGTGCGCCGCCGCGCCGAGCAGGATGTGGAAAAGGCGCACAAGTTCGCCCTGGAAAAATTCGCCAACGAGCTGTTGCCGGTTGTCGACAGCCTGGAGCGCGGGATTGAACTGACCAGCGCCGAGGATGAGGCGATCAAGCCGGTGCGCGAAGGCATGGAGCTGACCCTCAAGCTGCTGCAGGACACTTTTCGCCGTTTCAATATCGAGGCCCTTGATCCGCACGGCGCACCGTTCAATGCCGAGCATCATCAGGCCATGGCGCTGCAGGAAAGCCCCCATGTGGAGCCCAACAGCGTGCTCAAGGTATTCCAGAAGGGCTACCTGTTGAGCGGTCGTCTGTTGCGTCCGGCCATGGTGGTGGTCAGCAAGGCGCCGAGCGAGGCCCCCGTTTCGATTGATGAGCAGGCTTGAAATTCGTCAGCCGGCCCCCATCTGTTAGTACAAGCGATTAAGTGCTGCCGCGCCTGGTAAACCCGAAGCGCGGAATTTGAAAATTTTGGGAGAGTTAAGAATGGGCAAAATTATTGGTATCGACCTGGGGACTACCAACTCCTGCGTCTCGGTTCTGGAAAACGGCGTCGCCAAGGTCATCGAAAACGCCGAAGGCGCGCGCACTACTCCGTCGATCATTGCGTATGCCAACGACGGTGAAATTCTGGTGGGCCAGTCGGCCAAGCGTCAGGCGGTGACCAACCCGCACAACACCCTGTACGCGGTGAAGCGTCTGATCGGTCGTCGCTTCGAAGAAGGCGTCGTGCAGAAAGATATTCAGATGGTGCCGTACAAGATCGTCAAGGCGGACAACGGTGACGCCTGGGTAGCGGTCAATGATCAGAAGATGGCGCCGCCGCAAATCTCGGCTGAAATTCTGAAGAAGATGAAGAAAACCGCCGAAGACTACCTCGGCGAGCCCGTGACCGAAGCGGTGATTACCGTGCCGGCCTACTTCAACGACAGTCAGCGTCAGGCCACCAAAGACGCCGGCCGCATCGCCGGTCTGGACGTCAAGCGGATCATCAACGAGCCGACGGCGGCTGCGCTGGCCTATGGCATGGACAAGGCCAAGGGCGACCACACGGTAATCGTCTATGACCTGGGTGGCGGTACTTTTGACGTGTCGGTGATCGAGATTGCCGAAGTCGATGGTGAGCACCAGTTCGAAGTGTTGGCCACCAACGGCGACACCTTCCTCGGTGGTGAGGACTTTGACATTCGTCTGATCGATTACCTCGTCGACGAGTTCAAGAAAGAAAGCGGGATGAACCTCAAGGGTGATCCGCTGGCCATGCAGCGCCTGAAAGAAGCCGCGGAAAAGGCCAAGATTGAGCTGTCCTCGAGCCAGCAGACCGACGTCAACCTGCCGTACATCACTGCAGATGCCACCGGTCCTAAGCACTTGAACGTAAAAATCTCCCGCGCCAAGCTGGAGTCGCTGGTGGAAGATCTGGTGCAGCGCACCATCGAGCCTTGCCGTATCGCCTTGAAAGACGCCGGTATCGACGTGGGCGCGATCAACGATGTGATTCTGGTCGGTGGCCAGACCCGCATGCCGTTGGTGCAGAAGCTGGTAACCGATTTCTTCGGCAAAGAAGCGCGTAAAGACGTTAACCCGGACGAAGCAGTGGCCATGGGTGCTGCCATCCAGGGCGCGGTATTGTCGGGTGACGTGAAAGACGTATTGCTGCTCGACGTTAGCCCGCTGACTCTGGGTATCGAAACCATGGGTGGCGTGATGACCGCGCTGATCGAGAAAAACACCACGATTCCGACCAAGAAATCCCAGGTGTTCTCGACGGCCGACGACAACCAGGGCGCCGTGACCATTCACGTGCTACAGGGCGAGCGCAAGCAGGCGGCGCAGAACAAGTCGCTGGGCAAGTTCGACCTGGCCGAGATTCCGCCGGCGCCGCGTGGCGTACCGCAAATCGAAGTAACCTTCGATATCGACGCCAACGGCATCCTGCATGTCGGCGCGAAAGACAAGGCAACCGGCAAGACCCAGTCGATTGTGATCAAGGCCAACTCCGGTCTGTCTGAGGAAGAAATTCAGCAGATGGTGCGTGATGCCGAAGTCAACGCCGAAGAGGATCGCAAGTTCGAAGAGCTGGCCGGCGCACGTAACCAGGGCGACCAACTGGTACACGCCACGCGCAAGATGATCACCGAGGCTGGCGACAAGGCCACTGCCGATGAGAAAGCGGCCATCGAAAGCGCGTTGAGCGCCCTGGAAGTCGCGGTTAAAGGCGACGACAAGGCTGAAATCGAAGCGAAGATGAACGCTCTGTCGGAAGCGACCACCCCGCTGGCGCAGAAAATGTACGCCGAGCAGCCGCAGCAAGCCGGTGGCGCCGCTCAGGGTGCAGAAGATGCAGCGGGCGCGGATGACGTGGTGGATGCCGAGTTCGAAGAAGTCAAAGACAACAAGTAAGCCTTGGCTGGTGCCCCATAAGGATGTGGGGCATGCCGCGGGCCGTCCTGGGCGGTTGCTTGGGTCAAGGACATTAGCTGGATTCGCCGCGCGGGAGCTTGCTCCCGCGTTGGCGTGTCTGGGGTAGACGATTTAAGAGTGTGAAAACTTATGGCCAAGCGTGATTTTTATGAGGTTCTGGGTGTCGAGCGCGGCGCCAGCGAGGCGGAGCTGAAGAAGGCCTATCGCCGCCTGGCAATGAAGCACCACCCGGACCGCAATCCCGACGATAAAGCGTCGGAAGAGAAGTTCAAAGAGGCCAACGAGGCCTACGAAGTGTTGTCCGATGCCAGCAAGCGCGCGGCATACGATCAGTACGGGCATGCCGGTGTCGACCCGCAAATGGGTGGTGGCGGTGGTGGCGGGGCAAACTTCTCCGACATCTTCGGCGATGTGTTCAGCGACTTCTTCGGTGGTCAGCGCGGCGGTCAGCGTGGCGGTGCCCAGCGTGGCAGCGACCTGCGTTACACCCTGGAGCTGGACCTGGAGGAGGCGGTGCGTGGCACCACGGTGACCATTCGCGTGCCGACCCTGGTCAATTGCAAGCCGTGCGATGGCTCGGGCGCCAAGAAGGGCACCAGCCCGGTGACCTGTACCACCTGCGGCGGTATCGGCCAGGTACGCATGCAGCAGGGTTTCTTCTCGGTGCAGCAGACCTGCCCGCGTTGCCACGGCAGCGGCAAGATGATCTCCGATCCCTGCACCAGCTGTCATGGTCAGGGCCGTGTCGAAGAGCAGAAGACCCTGTCGGTCAAGGTGCCGCCAGGCGTCGACACCGGCGATCGCATTCGCCTGAGTGGCGAAGGCGAGGCTGGCAGCATGGGTGGGCCGGCGGGCGATCTGTATGTGGTGGTCAATGTGCGTGAGCACGCGATCTTCCAGCGTGACGGCAAGCATCTGTATTGCGACGTACCGATCAGCTTCGCCGATGCCGCCTTGGGCGGCGAGCTGGAAGTGCCGACCCTGGATGGTCGGGTCAAACTGAAGATTCCGGAAGGCACCCAAACCGGCAAGCTGTTCCGCTTGCGTGGCAAGGGTGTGGCGCCGGTGCGTGGCGGTGGTGCGGGCGACTTGATGTGTCGGGTCGCCGTGGAAACCCCGGTACACCTGGATAAGCGCCAGCGCGAATTGCTGGAAGAGTTCCGTCAGTCGCTGGAAGGCGACAGCTCGCACTCGCCGAAGGCCAATGGCTGGTTCGAGGGTGTGAAGCGTTTCTTCGGCGATTTGTAATTCGCAGCTGCGGGTTGCGGGTGGCGGGTTACGGCCTGCCATCTGCCGCGTGCGGCGTTAAGCCTTGGGCTTGGAGCTGAGAGTTATGCAACGTATTGCAGTGATGGGCGCCGCGGGGCGCATGGGCAAAACCCTGATCGAGGCGGTGCAACAGGCCGCGGATGCGCGCTTGAGTGCGGCCATCGATCGCCCGGACAGCACTCTGGTGGGCGCCGATGTCGGCGAGCTGGCGGGCGTCGGTCGTCTGGGCTTGACCCTGGTGGGTGATTTGCAGGCGGTGGTCGAGCAGTTCGATGTGTTGATCGACTTTACCCATCCCTCGGTCACTCTGAAAAATCTGGAGGTCTGTCGCCAGGCGGGCAAGGCCATGGTGATCGGCACGACCGGGTTTTCCGTGGCCGAGAAGCTGCTGCTGGAGCAGGCGGCCAAGGACATCCCAATCGTGTTTGCCGCCAACTACAGCGTCGGCGTCAACCTGTGCCTGAAACTGCTCGACACCGCGGCGCGAGTGCTGGGCGATGAGGTCGATATCGAAATCATCGAGGCGCACCACCGGCACAAGGTCGATGCGCCATCGGGCACGGCGCTGCGCATGGGTGAGGTAGTGGCCAATGCCCTGGGGCGTGACCTGCAGAAAGTGGCGGTGTATGGCCGTGAAGGCCAGACCGGCGCTCGCGAGCGCGAGACCATCGGCTTTGCCACGGTGCGTGCTGGCGATGTAGTCGGTGACCATACCGTGTTGTTTGCAGCCGATGGCGAACGGGTGGAAATCACCCACAAAGCCTCCAGTCGGATGACCTTCGCCAAAGGCGCGGTGCGCTCTGCGCTGTGGCTTGGCGGTCGTGCGGCGGGCCTCTATGACATGCAGGATGTGCTGGGGTTGAACTGAGGGTTTCAGCTCTTTGAGGGGCTGATTTTTGCGGTGAGTGAGTATTGCGGTCATGGGAGTTAGTGGGGAATGCGGTCGCTCAATCTTGATGATGTTGCCAAGTACGTAGAGGACAATATCGGCGTTTTTCATCAGAAACGTATTGATAGCCTATCCAAGCTCAAGCTTAAAAATGTTCTGAAACGCAAAAATCCTTATTTGTTCAAGGCTAAGGATGTGCAGACGGCTGAGCAGATCGTGCGTGGAATTCTCGCTGCCCACATTTCATCCAACGAAGAAACCCTTTTTGGGGATTGGCTTGAGGGTCTTGCCATTTTCATAAATGGCAAGACCTACGGTGGTTGGAAGTCCGGTATCGCTGGTGTTGATTTGGAATTCGATAAGGATGGTCGCCGGCATGTAGTGGCTATAAAGTCCGGGCCTAACTGGGGGAATAGCTCGCAAATTGGTCAGATGCGCAGCAACTTCAAGACTGCGCAACGGACTTTGCGAACTAGTCAATCTGGCCTGAATATTGTGGCTGTCAATGGTTGTTGCTATGGCCGTGATAACAACCCCGACAAGGGGGATTACTTCAAGTACTGCGGTCAGCGTTTTTGGGAGTTCGTTTCAGGCGAAGCCGATTTGTATGTCGAATTGATTGAGCCGTTGGGTTTTAGGGCGCGAGAGCGCAATGAGGAGTTCCTGGTGTCTTATTCGCGGATGATCAATAAATTCACCCGCGAGTTCATGCTGGAATTCTGTGATGAGGAGGGCGCCATCATTTGGGGGAGCCTGGTTAGGCTTAATTCAGCGCAAGACTGAAAGTTTTTCTCAGATGAGCTCGGGGTGGCGCCCCAGGGCTTTGTCGGCCTGTTGCTTGAATAGCTGCATCCACTCGTTGTGCGTAGTGGCCTGGTAGCGAGAGAACTTGAAATTTCTGGGGGCCGGGCTGGCTTTATCCTGCAGTAGGTCGCGAACCAGTCGCCCCACCGCATAGCCCAGGCTTACAGGTACGGCATTGCCCACCTGTTTGTACTGTTCTATCAGCGGGCCGGCCAGTTGCCAGTCGTCCGGAAACTCCTGCAGGCGTTTGTACTCTTGAATGGATAGTGGCCGATCTTCTTCGGGGTGAGCTAGGTCGGTAGCTGGCATCGCAGGGTGGGTTACCAGGGTTGGGGCAGGCTTGTCCCAGCTCAGGCGGCGCAGGAAACCAGTCTTGCCGCCGCCAGAGAAGTAGGATTTGCCTAGTGCTTCTCGCTGTAGTTCAGGAGTTAGGTTGCGCCAGTTCTGGCCGGAGCTGAGTAAGCGGTAGTACTTCAGGCGCTTTTCTGGAAAGTTCAGGTGTTCGTGGTGTTCAATTCCCTGTACCGCTTCTCGAAAGGTTTTCCAGCGGGGTAGGCCCAATTCGCCGTTTTCCGAGTGGGTGGGGGTTAGGAATGGTGCCTGTACCCCGTCACGCGAGCAAATGATGATCACCCGTTCGCGTATTTGCGGGGTGCCGAAGTTGGCTGCGCTGTAGAGGTTGAAGCTACAGGTGTAGCCAGCTAGTTGCAGCTTGCTCAGTACAAAGTTGAGCGCGCCGCCCTTCATTTCGTCTTGCGAGAGATCTGGAAATTCCGGCCCGCGCTGGTCATGAGGGCGGTGATCCATTGGGCACGATAGCAGTCCGCGTACGTTTTCTATAACGATCAGGCGTGGGCGAATAGTCAGTGCCAGGTCAATGTATTTGAGGAAGGCGTTGCCGCGATCATCATTAAATGCCTTGCGCTTGCCTGCCGTGCTGAACGCCTGACAGGGGGGGCCGCCGACTATCAGATCTACCTCGTGGGCGCTTACTTGTGCTGCTTGCAAAACTTGTTCGGCTGAGTAGTCGTTGATGTCACTAAGCAAGGCTGTGTTGGGACGGTTAAGGGCGATGGTTTGGCGGCAATACTTGTTAAATTCGCAGGCTAGGCGTATGTCGAACCCGGCTTTTTCCAGCCCTAGGTCAAGGCCCATCGCGCCTGAGAAAAAGCTTAGGGCTATCGGCTGGTTCTTATTGCGGCTTTCGACCCGATAGACGGCGTGATCCTCTGCAATCATGTGTGCTGTTCTTAGTCCGTAGTTGGTCACGCTATTTCGATCGATGATCCAGGCATTGCTGATCTTCTCGGCCTTCAGTTCTTGGTCGCGGCACAGTGTTCTGGTGTGTTGAACGCTGATGTTGAGCAGGGAGGCGGCGTCAATGATGCTGATTTTGGTACTCATGGGGGCTTTCCCTGGCGAAAGCTGTAGGAGGTACCTATTCTTTAGCTTCGAGTCTGAAGTGTCAACCGGGCCGGGCCGGTTGTGGCTGTAGGGGTGAGAGGATGAGCTTGGTTTTTATGGATGATTAGCTTCCGATCTTTAGCCTTTTCCTGTAGGCTTTCCGCTTTAGTATGTCCACTAAAAGTTGCGCAGAATGAATCAGATAAAGAAGCGGGGTGACGGTTGGTACGTCATCCCGCTTTTTTACAATCTGCGTTTGCTTCACGCTTTGATCTTCGGAGGTTTTCTTGAGTAAGCCAGCCCTAAAACCTGCCATTCTGGCCCTTGCTGATGGCAGCATTTTTCGCGGTGAATCCATCGGCGCTGACGGTCAGACCGTTGGTGAAGTGGTGTTCAACACCGCAATGACCGGCTATCAGGAAATCCTCACCGATCCTTCCTATGCCCAGCAAATCGTCACCCTGACCTACCCGCACATCGGCAACACCGGCACTACGCCGGAAGATGCCGAGTCCAATCGCGTCTGGGCTGCCGGCCTGATCATTCGTGATCTGCCGCTGATTGCCAGCAACTGGCGTAACAAACAGCCACTGGACGAGTACCTGAAAGAACACGGTACTGTGGCGATCGCCGGTCTGGATACCCGTCGCCTGACCCGCATCCTGCGTGAGAAAGGCGCGCAGAATGGCTGCATTCTGGTCGGTGCGGATGCCACTGAAGAGAAAGCCCTGGAGCTGGCGCGCAGCTTCCCTGGCCTGAAAGGCATGGACCTGGCCAAAGTCGTCAGCGCCACTGAGCGCTACGAGTGGCGCTCCAGCGTGTGGAATCTGCAGACCGACAGCCATCCGGAAATTGCTGCCAGCGAACTACCGTACCACGTGGTCGCCTACGATTTCGGCGTCAAGGTCAATATCCTGCGCATGCTGGTGGAGCGCGGCTGCCGCCTGACCGTGGTACCGGCGCAAACCCCGGCCAGTGAAGTGTTGGCGCTGAACCCGGATGGTGTGTTCCTGTCCAACGGCCCTGGCGACCCTGAGCCGTGCGATTACGCGATTCAGGCGATCAAGGACGTGCTGGAAACCGATATTCCGGTATTTGGTATCTGCCTCGGTCACCAGTTGCTGGCCCTGGCCTCCGGCGCCAAGACGGTGAAAATGGGCCATGGTCACCACGGTGCCAACCACCCGGTACAAGACCTGAACACTGGCGTGGTGATGATCACCAGCCAGAACCACGGTTTTGCCGTGGAAGAAAGCAGCCTGCCGGCTAACCTGCGCGCCACCCACAAGTCGCTGTTCGACGGCACCCTGCAGGGTATCGAGCGCACCGACAAGAGTGCGTTCAGCTTCCAGGGCCACCCGGAAGCCAGCCCAGGGCCGATGGATGTTGCGCCGCTGTTCGATCGTTTTATCGAAGCCATGGCTAAGCGGCAATAAACGAGTCGTCTGGAGAGTGTAGCGAGCGATGTCTGGGCAAGGCGCCCGGAACGCAACGACGAGACAGTACATGCAGTACGGCGAGGAAGTGAGTGCCGCGCAACGCAGCCCAGGCGGCGCGCAGTAGCTCATCAAGATGACTCGCCCACTGACCAAAGGATTCGAGACCAAGCACATGCCAAAACGTACAGACATTAAAAGTATCCTGATCCTCGGCGCCGGCCCCATCGTTATCGGCCAGGCCTGCGAATTCGACTACTCCGGCGCCCAGGCCTGCAAGGCTCTGCGCGAAGAGGGTTACCGGGTCATCCTGGTCAACTCCAACCCGGCCACCATCATGACCGACCCGGCCATGGCGGACGCCACCTACATCGAGCCGATCAAGTGGTCCACCGTGGCCAAGATCATCGAGAAGGAGCGCCCCGACGCGCTGCTGCCGACCATGGGCGGGCAGACCGCGCTGAACTGCGCACTGGATCTGGAGCGTCACGGCATTCTGGAAAAGTTCGGGGTGGAAATGATCGGCGCCAACGCCGACACCATCGACAAGGCCGAAGACCGTTCGCGCTTCGACAAGGCGATGAAAGACATCGGTCTGGCCTGCCCGGTTTCCGGCATCGCCCACGACATGGAAGAAGCCTACGGCGTACTCGAAAAGGTCGGCTTCCCGTGCATCATTCGGCCGTCTTTCACCATGGGCGGCACCGGCGGCGGTATTGCTTACAACCGTGAAGAGTTCGAAGAAATCTGCGCTCGCGGTCTGGACCTGTCGCCGACCAATGAGCTGCTGATCGACGAGTCGCTGATCGGCTGGAAGGAATACGAGATGGAGGTTGTTCGCGACAAGAACGACAACTGCATCATCGTCTGCGCCATCGAAAACTTCGACCCGATGGGCGTACACACCGGCGACTCGATCACCGTGGCCCCGGCGCAAACCCTCACTGACAAGGAATACCAGATCCTGCGTAACGCCTCCCTGGCGGTATTGCGCGAGATCGGCGTGGAAACCGGCGGTTCCAACGTGCAGTTCGGTATCTGCCCGGAAACCGGGCGCATGGTGGTGATCGAGATGAACCCGCGGGTGTCGCGTTCCTCGGCGCTGGCCTCCAAGGCCACCGGCTTCCCGATCGCCAAGATCGCCGCCAAGCTGGCCGTGGGTTACACCCTCGACGAGCTGCAGAACGACATCACCGGCGGCCGCACGCCAGCGTCCTTCGAGCCGGCCATCGACTACGTGGTGACCAAGATCCCGCGTTTCGCCTTTGAGAAATTCCCCAAGGCCGATGCGCGCCTGACCACCCAGATGAAGTCCGTGGGTGAGGTGATGGCCATCGGCCGGACCTTCCAGGAATCCTTGCACAAAGCCCTGCGCGGCCTGGAAGTGGGCGTCAACGGCTTCGACCCGAAGCTCGACCTGAGCAACCCGGAAGCCGCCAGCATCATCAAGCGCGAGCTGACCGTGCCGGGCGCCGAGCGCATCTGGTATGTGGCCGATGCCTTCCGTTCCGGCCTGAGCTGCGATGACATCTACGCCCTGACCAAGATCGACCACTGGTTCCTGGTGCAGATCGAAGACCTGATCAAGGACGAAGAGCAGATCAAGACCCTGGGTCTGGCCTCGATCGATCACGACCTGATGCGCAAGCTCAAGCGCAAGGGCTTCTCCGATGCGCGCCTGGCCAAGCTGCTCGGCGTCACCGAGAAGAACCTGCGTAACCAGCGCCACAAGCTGAAAGTGCTGCCGGTGTACAAGCGCGTCGACACCTGCGCCGCCGAGTTCGCCACCGACACCGCCTACCTGTACTCGACCTACGAGGAAGAGTGCGAGGCCAGCCCGTCGAGCCGCGACAAGATCATGATCCTCGGTGGCGGGCCGAACCGCATCGGCCAGGGCATCGAGTTCGACTACTGCTGCGTGCATGCGGCACTGGCGATGCGTGAAGACGGTTACGAGACCATCATGGTCAACTGCAACCCGGAAACCGTATCGACCGACTACGACACCTCCGATCGCCTGTACTTCGAGCCCGTAACTCTGGAAGACGTGCTGGAAATCGTCCGCGTCGAGCAGCCCAAGGGTGTGATCGTCCAGTACGGCGGTCAGACTCCGCTGAAACTGGCCCGTGCCCTGGAAGAGGCCGGCGTGCCCATCATCGGTACCTCGCCTGACGCCATCGACCGCGCCGAAGACCGCGAGCGCTTCCAGCAGATGGTGCAGCGCCTCAACCTGCGTCAGCCGGCCAACGTCACTGCGCGCAGTGAAGACGAAGCCCTGGCCGCCTCCAAAGCCATCGGCTACCCGCTGGTGGTGCGTCCATCCTACGTGCTGGGTGGGCGGGCGATGGAAATCGTCTACGAGGAAGAAGAGCTGCGTCGCTACATGCGTGAGGCTGTGAAGGTCTCCAACGACAGCCCGGTATTGCTCGATCACTTCCTCAACTGCGCCATCGAAGTGGACGTGGACGCGGTGTGCGATGGCGAGCAAGTGGTGATCGGCGCGATCATGCAGCACATCGAACAAGCCGGCGTACACTCCGGTGACTCGGCGTGCTCGCTGCCGCCGTACTCGCTGCCCAAGCACATCCAGGACGAGATCCGCGACCAGGTCAAGAAGATGGCCCTGGAGCTCGGCGTGGTTGGTCTGATGAACGTGCAGATGGCCGTGCAGGGCGAGGACATCTACGTTATCGAAGTCAACCCGCGCGCCTCGCGTACCGTGCCGTTTGTCTCCAAGTGCATCGGTGAGTCGCTGGCCAAGATTGCTGCACGGGTCATGGCGGGCAAGACCCTGGCGGAAATCGGCTTCACCGAAGAAATCATCCCGCCGTTCTTCAGCGTCAAGGAAGCGGTGTTCCCGTTCGCCAAGTTCCAGGGCGTGGACCCGATCCTCGGCCCAGAAATGAAGTCGACCGGTGAGGTGATGGGCGTTGGCGACAGCTTCGGCGAGGCGTTTGCCAAGGCTCAGCTGGGTGCCAGCGAGATTCTGCCGAACAGCGGTTGTGCCTTTATCAGCGTGCGCGATGACGACAAGCCGCTGGTGGCTGAGTTGGCCCGCGAGCTGGTCAACCTCGGCTTCGAAGTGGTGGCCACTGCCGGCACGGCGAAGATGATCGAGGCCGCTGGCTTGCCCGTGCGTCGGGTGAATAAGGTGACCGAAGGGCGTCCGCACGTGGTCGACATGATCAAGAATGACGAAGTCACCCTGATCATCAACACCACTGAAGGCCGTCAGTCGATTGCCGACTCTTACTCCATTCGTCGTAACGCTCTGCAGCACAAGATTTGTTGCACCACCACCTTGGCGGCGGGTTCGGCAATCTGTGAGGCGCTGAAGTTTGGTCCCGAGAAGACCGTGCGCCGGCTGCAGGATCTGCATGCAGGAATCAAGGCATGATCAAGTACCCAATGACCGTCCAGGGCGCTCGCGCCCTGGAAGAAGAGCTGCATCACCTGACCAAGGTGGTGCGCCCTAAACTCAGCCAGGACATCGGTACTGCGCGCGAGTTGGGTGACCTTAAAGAAAACGCCGAATACCACGCCGCGCGTGAACAGCAGGGTATGGTTGAGGCGCGAGTGCGCGATATCGAAGGCCGCTTGCAGAACTCGGTGATCATCGATGTCACCACCATTGCCCATACCGGCAAGGTGATTTTCGGCACCACCGTGGAAATCGCCAACGTCGAAACCGATGAAAGCGTGACCTACCACATCGTCGGTGAAGACGAGGCGGACTTTAAGCTCGGCAAGATCTCGGTTGGCTCACCCATTGCACGCGCCCTGGTGGGCAAGAGTGAAGGGGATGTGGTCGCGGTGAAAACCCCGAACGGTGTGGTCGAGTACGAGATCATTGAGGTTCGCCATCTCTAATCCCGCGACCTTGCGCGCTGGCAGCATCAGCTGGCAACTGACCCAGACGTTCTGGGTCGGCGGCCTGTGGTTGCTGCATTTTGCCGTGTTGCCGGCGTTGCCCAAGGCGGGGTTGGCGCCCTTGCTGGTTGCCGAGGTGGCGGCGCTGTTGTCGCCTTTGCTGGTGGGCTTTACGGCCTGCTGCGCGCTGCTGCAGGGCGTAGTGCTGATCCAGGCGGAAGGTGTTGGCAGTCTCTGGCGCGACATGCGCGGGCAGCTGTTGCTGACCGTGCAGTTGCTGGCGGCCAGTTACCTGGGCGTGCATTACTGGCTGCCGGAGGCGCTGCGCTGGCTGTCGTTCAGTTATCTGCTGTTGGCGTTGTGTGGTCTGCTGTTGGTGCTGCAGCCAGTGCCGGGGATGGGCGGCAGGGCGAGCGAAGCTCGCCACTGAGCGTGAAGCGAGGTTAGAAGCTGTGTCGGCTAACGTTGGACAGCAGCTTGTTGGCCTTGGGGTTTTTGCGGTAAATCAGTGCCATCTTGCCAATCACCTGGGCCAATTCGCTGTGCGAGGCCTTGCACAGTTCGTCGATGGCGGCGAGGCGGGCCTCACGTTCGGTGATGCGCAGTTGCACTTTGATCAGTTCATGATCGCTGAGTGCGCGCTCCAGTTCGGCCAGCACGCCTTCGGTCAAACCATTGTCTGCCACTATCAATACCGGTTTCAGGTGGTGGCCAATAGATTTGAATTGTTTCTTCTGCTCTTGAGTGAGCGCCATAATCTGACCCCTGCGTCTGATCTTGTAAAAAGCGGCGGCCAGTTTACCCGAGCCACTCCAACCCCGCCCAGTTAATCACCGTCGTATATTTTTGAGGTGCCCAGTGGCCCGTTCCAAGACTAGCCAAAACTGGCTGAGAGAACATTTCAACGATCCCTATGTGAAAATGGCGCAGAAGGATGGTTATCGCTCCCGTGCCAGCTACAAGTTGCTGGAAATCCAGGAGAAGGACCGCATCCTGCGTCCGGGCAATACCGTGATCGATCTGGGCGCCGCCCCAGGTGGTTGGTCGCAGGTCACCAGTCGGGTCCTGGGGGAGAAGGGGCGTCTGATTGCCTCGGATATCCTGGAGATGGACAGCATCGCGGATGTCACCTTTATTCAGGGCGACTTCACTGAGGAGTCGGTACTGGCGCAGATTCTCGAAGCCGTCGGCAATCATCCGGTTGATCTTGTTATTTCCGACATGGCCCCCAATATGAGTGGAGTGAAGATGGCCGATCAGGCGCGCGCGATGTACCTGTGCGAGCTGGCTCTGGATCTGGCAGGGCAAGTGCTGCGCCCTGGTGGCGATTTCCTGATCAAGATTTTCCAGGGCGAAGGCTTTGACCTGTACCACAAGCAGGTGCGCACGATGTTCGACAAGGTGCAGATGCGCAAACCCCTGTCGTCGCGCGATCGCTCCCGTGAGCAGTACCTGTTGGCCCGCGGCTTTCGCGGCAACTGTTAAGCGCTAGGGGCAAATTCTCAGGCGGTGTGCGCAGGGTGTTTCATAAAGGGTTACAGACCGCTTCTGCCAGAGGCGCGGCTTGTGTAGTAAGTTAGGTCGGTAAATAACCGGCCGTTATGCGAAGCACGGTCCAGCGCGCGGCCTGCTACAGAGGGTAGCTAATTGAACGATATGGCAAAAAATCTGATCTTGTGGTTGATCATCGCGGCCGTGCTGGTCACGGTGATGAACAATTTCTCCAGCCCTCCTGAGTCGCACAAACTCAATTATTCCGAGTTCATCCAGCAGGTGCAGGAAGGCAAGGTCAAGGAAGTCACGGTCGATGGCTATCTGATCAGCGCCAAGAGCATCGATGGCAATACCTTCGATATTGTCCGTCCGGCAATTGCCGACAACGGTCTGATCAAAGACCTGATGGACAACAACGTCGCCATCGTCGGCAAGCAGCCCGAGCAGCAGAGCATCTGGACGCAATTGCTGGTGGCCAGCTTCCCGATTCTGGTGATGATCGCCGTGGTCATGTTCTTCATGCGCCAGATGCAAGGCGGTGGCGGCGGCAAGGGCGGGCCCATGAGCTTTGGCAAGAGTAAGGCGCGCCTGCTTTCCGAAGATCAGGTCAAGACCACCTTTGCTGACGTTGCCGGTTGCGACGAGGCCAAGGAAGAGGTCAGCGAGCTGGTCGAATTCCTGCGTGATCCGGGCAAGTTCCAGCGCCTGGGCGGACGCATCCCCCGTGGCGTGCTGATGGTCGGCTCGCCGGGTACCGGCAAGACCCTGCTGGCCAAGGCGGTTGCGGGTGAGGCCAAGGTGCCGTTCTTCACTATTTCCGGTTCCGATTTCGTTGAGATGTTTGTCGGTGTCGGCGCCAGCCGCGTGCGCGACATGTTCGAGCAAGCCAAGAAGCATGCGCCGTGCATCATCTTTATCGATGAAATCGATGCGGTCGGCCGCCACCGTGGCGCCGGCATGGGCGGTGGTCACGACGAGCGCGAGCAGACCCTCAACCAGTTGCTGGTGGAGATGGACGGCTTCGAGATGAATGACGGGATCATCGTGATTGCCGCCACCAACCGTCCCGATGTACTGGACCCGGCGCTGTTGCGTCCTGGCCGCTTCGACCGCCAGGTGGTGGTGGGCTTGCCCGATATCCGTGGTCGCGAGCAGATTCTGGCCGTACACATGCGCAAGGTGCCGATGGGTGATGATGTCGATGCGGCGGTGATTGCCCGTGGTACTCCGGGCTTCTCGGGCGCAGATTTGGCCAACCTGGTCAACGAGGCCTCGCTGTTTGCCGCGCGCGCCGGCAAGCGTGTGGTCGAGATGAAGGAGTTCGAGCTGGCCAAAGACAAGATCATGATGGGCGCCGAGCGCAAATCCATGGTCATGTCCGACAAGGAGAAGCTCAATACCGCCTATCACGAGGCCGGTCACGCCATCGTTGGGCGCATCGTACCCGAGCACGACCCGGTCTATAAGGTGTCGATCATTCCTCGTGGTCGCGCCTTGGGGGTGACCATGTTCCTGCCGGAAGAAGACCGTTACAGCCTGTCCAAGCGTGCGCTGACTAGTCAGATTTGCTCGCTGTTTGGCGGGCGAATTGCCGAAGAAATGACCCTGGGCTTCGATGGCGTCACCACCGGCGCCTCCAACGACATCATGCGCGCCACCCAGTTGGCGAAGAACATGGTGACCAAGTGGGGTCTGTCCGAGAAACTCGGCCCGCTGATGTATGCCGAAGAAGAGGGTGAGGTGTTCCTCGGTCGCAGCATGGGCAGTCAGCACAGCAATGTGTCGGCGGATACTGCCAAGCTGATCGACTCGGAAGTGCGCAGCCTGATCGATCACTGCTACGGCACGGCCAAGCAAATCCTGGCGGATAACCGCGACAAGCTGGATCTGATGGCTGAAGCCTTGATGAAGTACGAAACCATCGACGCCGAGCAGATCGACGACATCATGAATGGTCGTCCCGCGCGTGAGCCGAAAGACTGGCAGGGCGGCTCGGGCAGTTCCTCCGGCAAGCCGGTTGTCGCGGAGTCGGCGGATCGTCCAGAAACGCCGATTGGCGGGCCGGCTGGCGAGCATTAAGGTCTTTTCATGAGTGTGCAGTGCTCAACCCGGTTGCCTTGCGGCAATCGGGTTTTGGATTTGGCTCATCCGCAGGTGATGGGCATTCTTAATGTCACCCCCGATTCTTTCTCCGACGGCGGGCGCTTTCGCCAGCGCGACGCGGCCTTGCGCCATGCCGCGGCAATGGTCGCGGCGGGTGCCAGCTTGATTGATGTCGGCGGCGAGTCGACGCGTCCGGGAGCGTTGCAGGTTTCCTCTGATGAAGAGTTGCAGCGGGTGGCGTCGGTGGTCGAGGCCATTGCCGCCGAACTCGATGTGATTATCTCGGTGGATACCTCATGCCCGCAGGTGATGCGCGAGAGTGCGCGCCTGGGCGCCGGTTTGATCAATGATGTGCGCTCGCTACGCCGTGAGGGTGCCTTGCAGGCTGCGGCGCAAAGTGGCTTGCCGGTGTGCCTGATGCACATGCAGGGTGAGCCTGAGACCATGCAGAAGAACCCCCATTACGATGATCTGCTGGCCGAGGTGCAGGCCTTCTTCGCCGAGCGCATGGCGGCGTGCGCGGCGGCGGGCATTGCCGCCGAGCGGATCATTCTCGATCCAGGCTTTGGCTTTGCCAAAAATCTGCAGCACAACCTTAGCCTGTTCAAGCATCTGCAGGTGCTGCACGGCTTTGCTCGGCCATTGCTGGTGGGCGTTTCGCGCAAGAGCATGATTGGTCAGACCCTGGGGCGCGAGGTGGATCAACGCCTGGCCGGTGGCTTGGCGCTGGCGGCGCTGGCGCTGGCCAAGGGGGCGCGCATCTTGCGTGTGCATGATGTGGCAGAAACAGTTGATGTGGTTCGTATGCTCGCCGCAGTTGAAGCGGCGCAATAAAAGGATAGGTAAGCAATGAGCAGGAAGTACTTTGGCACCGACGGCATTCGTGGGCGAGTTGGCGAGTTCCCGATTACCCCAGACTTCATGCTCAAGCTGGGTTGGGCTGCCGGCACGGCATTTCGCAAGCATGGCATCTGCCGTGTGTTGATCGGCAAGGACACGCGTATCTCTGGCTACATGTTTGAGTCGGCGCTGGAGGCTGGGCTTTCGGCGGCGGGTGCCGACGTGCTGTTGCTGGGGCCGATGCCGACGCCGGCAATCGCCTACCTGACGCGCACCTTTCATGCCGAGGCCGGCATCGTCATTAGCGCCTCGCACAACCCGCATCACGACAACGGCATCAAGTTTTTCTCCGGCAAGGGCACCAAGCTGCCGGATGAGGTTGAGTTGATGATCGAGGAGTTGCTCGATGCGCCCATGACCGTGGTGGACTCGGCCAAGCTGGGCAAGGTCTCGCGAATCAACGATGCGGCGGGTCGTTATATCGAGTTCTGTAAAAGCAGCGTGCCGACCAGCACCGATTTTGCCGGTCTGAAGATTGTCCTCGATTGCGCCCATGGCGCGGCCTACAAGGTGGCGCCGAGCGTGCTTCGCGAGTTGGGCGCCGAAGTGGTGGTGCTGTCGGCTCAACCGAACGGCCTGAATATCAATGATCAGTGTGGTTCGACCCATATGCAGGCGCTGCAGGCCGCGGTGCTGGCTGAGCAGGCGGATCTGGGGATTGCCTTCGATGGCGATGCCGACCGCGTGTTGATGGTGGATCACACGGGCGCCGTCGTCGATGGCGATGAGCTGCTGTTTATCATCGCCCGTGACCTGCAACAGCGCGGGCGCTTGCAGGGTGGGGTGGTCGGCACCCTGATGAGTAACCTGGGCCTGGAGTTGGCCTTGGCCGAACTACAGATTCCCTTCGTGCGCGCCAAGGTTGGCGATCGCTATGTGATTGCCGATTTGCTGGCGCGTGATTGGCAGTTGGGCGGTGAGAACTCGGGCCACCTGGTTTGCTTCCAGCACACCACCACAGGCGATGCGATCATCGCCGGCTTGCAGGTGTTGCTCGCCCTGCGCCGTTGCGAGATGACCCTGGCAGAGGCGCGCAGTGGTTTGCGCAAGTGCCCGCAAGTGTTGATCAACGTGCGCTTATCCGGAGTCCTTGATCCGCTGGAGCATCCCGCAGTCAAGGCGGCCAGCGCCGAGATCACTGAGCGCATGGCGGGGCGTGGGCGGGTGTTGCTGCGCAAATCGGGTACCGAACCGTTGTTGCGAGTGATGGTGGAGGGCGATGACGAGTTGCAGGTGCGCGCCTGTGCCGAGCAGTTGGCGGCTGTTGTTACGCAGGTATGTGTCTGATTCTCTTGCCAGTATTGCAAGTGTTGGGTAACATCTGCGGCCACTTTGATCGACGAGGTAGAGCATGCGTCGCCCCATGGTAGCTGGTAACTGGAAGATGCACGGTACCTGCGCCAGCGTGGCTGAGCTTGCCAAGGGTTTGCGTGATCTGGCCTTGGTCGATGTTGATGTGGTGGTATTTCCCTCTAGCCTGCATGTCAGTCAGGTGTTGGCTGATTTGCAGGGTGGTTGTATTCAGGTTGGGGCCCAGGATTGTTCGGTAGAGCCGATGCCGGGTGCGTTAACCGGAGAGATTTGCGCAAATCAATTGCTGGATGCGGGTTGTGCCCTGGTGTTGGTCGGGCATTCCGAGCGTCGTCTGCTTCTCGGTGAGACCGATGAGGTGGTTGGGCGAAAATTTGCAGCCGCTCAAGCCTGTGGTCTGATCCCGGTTCTCTGTGTGGGTGAGACCCTGGCGCAGCGCGAAGCGGGGCAAACCCTAGAGGTTGTTTGTCATCAGTTGGGTTGTGTAATTGATGAGTTGGGTGTTGGTGCATTCGCTCGTGCGGTGGTGGCCTATGAGCCAGTTTGGGCGATTGGCACTGGGCTGACGGCAACGCCGCAGCAGGCGCAAGAGGTTCATGCGGCGATTCGCCAGCAGTTGGCGGCGGAAAGCGCAGAAGTCGCTGCTGGGGTAAGAATTCTTTATGGCGGCAGTGTCAAGGCGGCCGGTGCGGTTGAATTGTTCGGCATGCCGGACATCGATGGGGGGCTTGTTGGTGGCGCCTCCCTGAATGCGGATGAGTTTGGTGCGATTTGTCGCGCTGCAGGGAACTAAGAAATGCTCGAAACGGTTGTTGTGGTGATTCATCTGTTGGGTGCCCTGGGCGTGGTTGGCTTGGTGTTGCTGCAGCATGGCAAGGGTGCGGATGCAGGTGCGTCTTTCGGTTCGGGTGCTTCGGGTACCGTATTCGGCAGTCAAGGTTCTGCTACCTTTTTGAGTCGAGTTACTGGTATACTAGCGGCGGTTTTTTTCATCACTAGCTTGGGCTTGGGTTTCTTTGCTAAAGAGAAGTCTAATGCGTTGACCGAGGTGGGCCTGCCAGATCCGGCGGCTCTTGAGGTTCAACAAAGCAAGCCGGCAGCGAGTGATGTTCCGGTTCTTGAGGCGCAAAAAGCGGCAGTTAATCCTGCTGATGTTCCTGCGGTTGAGAAGTCGGGTAAGTAAGAGTTTTGCCGAGGTGGTGGAATTGGTAGACACGCTACCTTGAGGTGGTAGTGGCTTAGGCTGTAGGGGTTCGAGTCCCCTTCTCGGTACCAAATACAGAAAGGCCCGCGATATGCGGGTCTTTTTGTTGCTGTAGGGTTTGGTTGACCCTGGTATGGCTTCGGCCGTATAATCCGGCCCAGCTTTTATGTGGGTTGGGGTGCTCTGATGAGTTGTCAGGCTTGAGCTTTGGCGATGAATTGCATCAGTGCCCGCCGTCAGTTTTCGCGGAGCCCCTTATTAGGGGCTTTTTGTTAGCTGGATGATTAGCGTCACCCTATTTTGGTGGCGTTTATTGGGATGGGCGTTTCGCCCATTTTTTATTTGTACGACATGCACGAGGAGTTCAGGTGTCGAGCAAGCTAGAAGAGTTGCAGGCCATGCTGGCTCCAGCGGTTGAGTCGCTTGGCTACCAGTGTTGGGGTATCGAATTTCTGTCCCAGGGGCGGCATTCGCTGCTGCGGGTCTATATCGATCATGCCAATGGCATTCTGGTGGAGGATTGCGAGGTCGTCAGTCGTCAGATCAGTGGCATTCTCGATGTTGAGGACCCGATCAGCGCCGAATACACCCTTGAGGTTTCCTCGCCGGGCATGGACCGGCCATTGTTCAGCCTTGAGCAATTTGCGCTGCATGCCGGTGAGCAGGTGAAAATCAAGTTGCGCTCACCCTTTGAAGGGCGCCGCAACTTTCAGGGGCTCCTGCGCGGTGTCGAGGAGCAGGACGTGGTGGTGCTGGTGGATGACCATGAGTTCCTCTTGCCGATCGACATGATCGACAAAGCCAACATTATTCCCAGATTTGAGTGAGGCGCGAATCCCGCGGATTGCGCAGATAACGCGGATTGCGCAGGTTGCGCGAATTGTGCAGTTAGCGTGAATCCAATGGATTGCGAAAGGCGAGGCGTACGATGAGCAAAGAAGTACTGCTGGTTGTTGAGTCGGTGTCCAACGAAAAGGGCGTACCGGCCAGCGTGATTTTTGAAGCCCTGGAGCTGGCCTTGGCCACTGCTACCAAAAAGCGCTTCGATGATGAAGTTGAATTGCGTGTGGAGATCAATCGCCACACCGGCAACTATGACACCTACCGTCGTTGGGCCGTGGTGGATGAGATTGATCAGGTCGATCCTGAGATCGAGCTGACGCCGGAAGAGGCTCAGGGAAAACAACCTGGCGCTAAAATCGGCGATGTGGTTGAAGAGAAGATCGAGTCCATCGAGTTTGGCCGTATTGCTGCACAAACGGCCAAGCAGGTCATCGTCCAGAAGGTTCGTGAAGCCGAGCGCGCGCAGGTGGTGGATGCCTATCGCGAGCGCGTTGGCGAGATTGTTTCCGGCACCGTGAAAAAGGTTACCCGCGACAACGTGATCGTCGACCTGGGCAACAATGCCGAGGCCATGCTGGCTCGCGAAGACATCATTGCCCGTGAGACTTTCCGTGTCGGCGCACGCATGCGCGCCCTGCTCAAAGAGATTCGCAGCGAGAACCGCGGCCCGCAACTGATCCTCTCGCGCACCGCGCCGCAGATGCTGATCGAGCTGTTCCGCATCGAAGTGCCGGAGATCGCTGAAGAGCTGATCGAGGTGATGGCCGCTTCCCGTGACCCAGGTTCGCGCGCCAAGATTGCCGTGCGCTCCAAGGACAAGCGCATCGACCCCCAGGGTGCCTGCATCGGCATGCGCGGATCGCGCGTGCAAGCGGTATCCGGCGAACTCGGTGGCGAGCGTGTGGACATCGTGCTGTGGGATGACAATCCCGCACAGTTCGTCATCAACGCCATGTCGCCCGCCGAAGTGGTTGCGATCATCGTTGACGAGGACGCCCATGCGATGGATATCGCCGTGGGTGAAGACAATTTGGCGCAAGCCATTGGCCGCGGCGGTCAGAACGTGCGCCTGGCCAGTCAGTTGACTGGCTGGACCCTGAACGTGATGAGCGAAGCGGACATCCAGGCCAAGCAGCAAGCTGAAACCGGCGACATCCTGCAGCGCTTTATCGACGAGTTGGAAGTCGATGAAGAGTTGGCCCAGGTGCTGGTTGAAGAAGGCTTTACCAGCCTGGAAGAAATCGCCTATGTACCGGTGGAGGAAATGCTCAGCATCGACGGCTTTGACGAAGACATCGTCACTGAGTTGCGCGCCCGCGCCAAGGACCGCTTGCTGACCAAAGCCATCGCTACAGAAGAAAAACTGGCAGACGCCCACCCGGCCGAAGACCTGCTCTCGCTTGAGGGTATGGACAACGATCTGGCATGCGAACTGGCAGTGCGTGGTGTGATTACCCGCGAAGACCTGGCCGAGCAGTCGATTGACGACCTGCTCGACATCGACGGCATCGACGCAGAGCGTGCCGGCAAGCTGATCATGGCCGCCCGAGCCCATTGGTTCGAGTAGTAGTCGCGGCCTAGGAGAGAGATGCATGACGCAAGTCACGGTGAAAGAACTGGCCCAAGTGGTCGACACACCAGTGGAGCGCCTGCTGCAGCAGATGTGTGAGGCAGGTTTGCCGCACACGAGCGCCGAGCAAGTTGTGACTGACAATGAGAAACAGGCCTTGCTGGCCCACCTCAAAAGCAGCCACGGCGCGAACAAAGCTGAACAGCCGCGCAAGATTACCTTGCAGCGCAAGACCACCAGCACCCTGCGTGTTGCTGGCAGCAAGAGCATCAGTGTTGAAGTGCGCAAGAAGAAAGTCTTTGTTGAGCGCAGCGCTGAAGAAATTGCCGCCGAGAAAAAGCGCGAGCAGGATGAAAAGCTGGCGGCTGAAACCGCCAAGCGCCAGGCCGAGAACGATGCTCGGCGCGAAGCCAGCGTAGCCGCCCAGGCGGCCAGTCAGGCCGCTGCGGCTGCCGAAGCCCCTGTGCCGGAGGTTGTTGCCAGCGCGCCGGTGGCACCTAGTGCGCCGGTATCGGTTGCCGCTGCTGCGCCCGTTGAGGAGCGCAAGAAAGACGAACTGCGGCGTCCAGATAAGGCGCGCAATGAAGACGCCGAGCGCCGTGATCGCAAGAACACCGCTCACCGTCCGTCCGTGCAGGCCAAAGAAAAAGTGCCGGCGCCGCGCGTCGCGCCGCGCACCACCGACGAAGAAAGCGACAGCTTCCGTCGTGGTGGGCGTGGCAAGAGCAAGCTGAAGAAGCGTAACCAGCATGGCTTCCAGAGCCCAACCGGGCCGGTGGTGCGTGACGTTTCGATCGGCGAGACCATCACCGTGGGCGATCTGGCTCAGCAGATGTCGGTCAAGGCTGCCGAAGTCATCAAGTTCATGTTCAAGATGGGCACTCCGGTGACCATCAACCAGGTGCTGGATCAGGACACTGCCCAGCTGATCGCCGAAGAACTGGGCCACAACGTCAAGCTGGTCAGCGATACCGCGCTGGAAGACCAACTGGCCGAGTCGCTGAAGTTTGAAGGTGAGACCTTCTCCCGTGCGCCAGTCGTGACCGTAATGGGCCACGTTGACCATGGTAAGACCTCCCTGCTCGACTACATTCGTCGCGCCAAAGTGGCCGCTGGCGAAGCCGGCGGTATCACCCAGCATATCGGTGCCTACCACGTAGAAACCGAGCGTGGCATGGTGACCTTCCTTGATACCCCAGGTCACGCCGCGTTTACCTCGATGCGTGCCCGTGGTGCCAAGGCCACCGACATCGTGATTCTGGTGGTTGCCGCCGACGATGGCGTGATGCCGCAAACCATCGAAGCCGTGCAGCACGCCAAGGCGGCCGGTGTGCCGCTGGTGGTTGCCGTGAACAAGATCGACAAGCCGGGTGCCGATCTTGATCGCATCCGCAGCGAACTATCGGTCCACGGCGTAACGTCTGAAGAGTGGGGCGGTGACACGCCGTTCGTTTCCGTCTCGGCAAAAGTCGGTACGGGCGTGGATGAGCTGCTCGAAGCGGTGCTGCTGCAGGCCGAGATTCTCGAACTGAAAGCCACGCCGTCCGCGCCTGGTCGTGGTGTAGTGGTCGAATCGCGCCTGGACAAGGGCCGCGGCCCGGTGGCTACGGTGCTGGTTCAGGACGGTACCCTGCGTCAGGGCGACATGATCCTGGTCGGCTCCAACTATGGCCGCATCCGCGCCATGCTGGACGAAAACGGCAAGACCATCAAAGAAGCCGGCCCGTCGATTCCGGTCGAGATTCTCGGTCTGGACGGCACTCCGGAAGCCGGCGACGAGATGAGCGTGGTGGCTGACGAGAAGAAGGCCCGTGAAGTGGCGTTGTTCCGTCAAGGCAAGTTCCGCGAAGTGAAGCTGGCTCGTGCGCATGCCGGCAAGCTGGAAAATATCTTTGAGACCATGGGCCAGGAAGAGAAGAAGACGCTCAACATCGTCCTCAAATCTGACGTGCGTGGTTCCCTGGAAGCCTTGCAGGGCGCCTTGAGTGGCCTGGGTAACGATGAAGTGCAGGTTGCCGTGGTCGGCGGCGGTGTCGGTGGTATCACCGAGAGCGACGCCAACCTGGCCCTGGCCTCCAAGGCAGTGCTGTTCGGCTTCAACGTGCGTGCCGATGCCGGCGCGCGCAAGATCGTCGAGCAGGAAGGTCTGGATATGCGTTATTACAACGTCATCTACGACATCATCGAAGACGTCAAGAAGGCCCTGACCGGCATGCTCGGCAGCGACGTGCGGGAGAATATCCTGGGCATCGCCGAAGTACGTGACGTGTTCCGTTCGCCGAAGTTTGGCGCGATCGCCGGTTGCATGGTGGTCGAAGGAACTGTGCACCGTAACCGTCCGATCCGCGTGTTGCGCGACGACGTGGTGATCTTCGAAGGCGAGCTGGAATCCCTGCGCCGCTTCAAAGACGATGCCTCCGAAGTGCGTAACGGCATGGAGTGCGGTATCGGCGTGAAGAGCTACAACGACGTCAAGGTTGGCGACAAGATCGAAGTGTTCGAGAAAGTCCAAGTGGCTCGCAGCCTCTAAGCCGCGCGCTGTACAACGCAACGCCCGGTCCGGCTTTTGTCTGGCCGGGCGTTTGCCGCTTTCAGACTGGCGGGTTTTGCCCGTTGGTCGGTGACAGGTAACAACAGATGGCAAAAGACTACAGCCGTACCCAACGCATTGGCGATCAGATGCAGCGTGAGCTGGCTCAGCTGATCCGCCGTGAAATCAAAGATCCGCGCGTCGGCCTGGTAACGGTCACCGCCGTGGAAGTCAGCCGGGACGTCGGCCACGCGAAGATCTTTATCACCGTCATGGGTGAAGACAGCGCCGAAGACATCGCCCAGAACCTCAAGGTGTTGAACGACGCCGCGGGTTTCCTGCGCATGCAGCTGGGGCGCGCCATGCAACTGCGCAATGTGCCGCAATTGCACTTCCACTATGACGCCAGCGTCATGCGCGGTGCGCATCTGTCGGCGTTGATCGAGCGCGCCGTGGCTGAAGACAATCAGCACGCGCCGGCTGCGGCTGAGAGCAAGGCGGAGGAATAAGCGCGTGGCTCAGGTTAAGCGTATTCGTCGTAACGTCAGCGGCATCATCCTGCTCGACAAGCCCAAAGGCTTCAGCTCCAACGCCGCCTTGCAGAAGGTGCGTTGGCTGCTGAATGCCGAGAAGGCCGGGCATACCGGCAGTCTCGATCCGCTGGCCACCGGCGTATTGCCGCTGTGCTTTGGTGAGGCGACCAAGTTTTCCCAGTATTTGCTGGATGCCGACAAGGGTTATGAAACCCTGATGCAGCTGGGCGTCACCACCACCACCGCGGACGCCGAAGGCGACGTGCTGGAAGAGCGCGAGGTAACCGTTGGTCGTGCCGAAATTGAAGCGGCCCTGCCGGCGTTTCGCGGCCCGATCAGCCAGATACCGCCGATGTACTCGGCCCTCAAACGCGATGGCCAGCCGCTGTACAAGCTGGCGCGGGCCGGTGAGGTGGTGGAGCGCGAGCCGCGTTCTGTTACTATCAGCCGCCTGGAATTACTGGCGCTGGACGGCACCCAGGCGCGTCTCGATGTGGCCTGCAGTAAGGGCACCTATATTCGCACCCTGGTTGAAGACCTGGGCCATGTGTTGGGCTGTGGCGCCCACGTGGCGGAGCTGCGCCGCACTCAGGCCGGGCCGTTTAGCCTGGCGCAGACGGTGACCCTGGAGCAGCTTGAGCAAGTCCACGCCGATGGCGGCAACGAGGCGGTGGATCAGTTTCTGCTGCCCTCGGACAGCGGCCTGGAGCATTGGCCGCTGGTCCACTTTACCGAGCACAGCGCGTTCTACTGGCTGCACGGGCAACCGGTGCGTGCGCCGGACGCACCGCAGTTCGGTATGGTTCGGGTGCAAGATCACAACGGTCGCTTCATCGGTATCGGTGAAGTGAGCGAAGACGGGCGTATAGCGCCGCGTCGACTGATTCGGTCAGAATGACCGTAACCAGCCGCTGTTCGCTTTGGCGAATGGTGGTTTGGTATCGAGGGTGGCTGTTAATAGGCGCGGTCACATCTCATTTTTAAATACGGGGAGTTGTCCCTGGCCTGTTACCTAAAGGAGCCCATCATGGCACTTAGCGTTGAAGATAAAGCCCAAATCGTCGCCGAATACCAGCAAGCTGTTGGTGACACTGGTTCGCCGGAAGTGCAAGTTGCACTGCTGACCGCCAACATCAACAAACTGCAAGGTCACTTCAAAATCAACGGTAAAGATCACCACTCGCGTCGTGGTCTGATCCGTATGGTTAACCAGCGTCGTAAGTTGCTGGATTACCTGAAGGGCAAAGACGTTGCTCGTTACACCGCCCTGATTGCTCGCTTGGGTCTGCGTCGCTAATCCGACGTTGTTGAGGTTGTTGGTCGCTTGTTTGGTGCCCTGTTGCTTGACGCTACAGGGGGCTAGCCAAGCGATCACCAGCCTCAAGTTTTATCTGGGTAGCGCTCGGGTCCGATTCCCGCAGTTATCCACAAATCGTGCACTACCTCCGTTGCGCACTTAGCTGTGTACCCGCTAGCGTGCAGCACACCGATTTCCCCAAGGCAAAAAAGAAGGTAACAACACCGTGAACCCGGTTATCAAGAAATTCCAATTCGGTCAGTCGACCGTAACCCTCGAGACTGGCCGTATCGCCCGTCAAGCCTCCGGCGCTGTGCTGGTCACCGTCGATGACGACGTCAGCGTGCTGGTCGCCGTGACCGGCGCCAAGACCGCCGACCCAAGCAAAGGCTTTTTCCCGCTGTCCGTTCACTACCAGGAAAAGACCTACGCCGCCGGCAAGATCCCTGGCGGTTTCTTCAAGCGTGAAGCGCGCCCGAGCGAAAAAGAAACCCTGACCTCGCGCCTGATCGACCGTCCGATCCGTCCGCTGTTCCCGGAAGGCTTCCAGAACGAAGTGCAGGTGATCTGCACCGTGGTTTCCACCAGCAAGAAGACCGATCCGGACATCGCTGCGATGATCGGTACCTCGGCGGCCCTGGCCATCTCCGGCATCCCGTTCAACGGCCCGATCGGCGCCGCGCGCGTGGCCTTCCACCCGGAAACCGGCTACCTGCTCAACCCAACCTACGAGCAGCTCAAGGCATCGAGCCTGGACATGGTCGTAGCCGGCACCAAAGACGCCGTGCTGATGGTTGAATCGGAAGCCAAAGAGCTGACCGAAGACCAGATGCTGGGCGCCGTACTGTTCGCCCACGATGAATTCCAGGCCGTGATCCAGGCCGTGACCGAGCTGGCTGCCGAAGCCGCCAAGCCGACCTGGGACTGGCAGCCGAAAGCGGAAAACACCGCGCTGCTGAATGCCATCCGTAGCGAATTCGGCGAGGCGATCTCGCAGGCCTACACCATCACCGTCAAGCACGAGCGTTATGGCCGTCTGGGCGAGCTGCGCAATGAAATCGTCGCCAAGTTCGCAGGCGACGAAGGTCAACCGAGCGCTGGCGAAGTGAAAGATGCCTTCGGCGAAATCGAATACCGCACCGTGCGCGAGAACATCGTTAACGGCAAGCCGCGTATCGATGGCCGTGACACCCGTACCGTGCGTGGCCTGAACATCGAAGTCGGGGTGCTGGACAAGACCCACGGTTCGGCCCTGTTCACCCGCGGCGAAACTCAGGCGCTGGTCGTTGCCACCCTCGGTACCGCCCGTGACGCCCAGCTGCTCGACACCCTCGAAGGCGAGCGCAAAGACCCCTTCATGCTGCACTACAACTTCCC
>Ga0209343_10000945_pt1 | contig 40104 bp, 36 predicted proteins | sample RifCSPlowO2_02_FD_184026 | JGI IMG/M metagenome (GOLD analysis project Ga0209343, IMG submission 184026) | Groundwater microbial communities from Rifle, Colorado - Rifle CSP2_plank lowO2_0.2 (SPAdes) (version 2) | ecosystem: Environmental > Aquatic > Deep subsurface > Groundwater | place...
CTGTCTTCATGGATCCTCCTTGGTATGTTTTGATCCTTTATTGGATCAACTCTGGCTCATCGAAGCCCAAAATCCAGGGCGGGTCCATTCTTTTATTGCAATAACCCAATTAATTGTAGGGGCAGGCCCCTGTACCTGCCCGATTATGGGCAACCACAAGGGGCGCCCCTACTTGTTTTCCTCATCATTTCTAGATGTTTGCCCGCGTGCCTGGCCTGATGTTCGCACAATGTTTCCTCCTAAATAAAATACGCAACCTTTCCTAAAAGAGACCGATAATAAACTGTGAAGGCGTAAGTCGTCTTCATTTATAGGAGATTCTATGGCAACAAGAATAACACCATTTATCAGCGGCGGAATTGATGTTTTTACCACCGGTAAAGACTCTGAAGGAGCCTATGTTGGTGTACAAGAAAACGTTGGAGTTCATGCAACCATGGGCGATGGCCAGGGTGTTGATGTTTACGTAGAAGGTAGCCTTCAATTTGGACAAACCAAACAAGAAATAGCACATTATTCAAAGCCCGCCGTATGGGCTGGAACCGATGCCAATGGAAACACAGTAGATCAAACCGATCCTTTCGGTAATGCAGCTAGTGGCGAAAACATTAACAACAAAGATACAAAAACAGCTCAGCTTTTTCGTTATGGCGCTGAAATAGGCGCGGGTGCCGAAATTTACATTCATAATGGAGAAAAGGTTGCTGTAACCCTTCCTGTGGGAGCTTATTTAGAAGGTGGCTTTCTCCGTTCTGCTAACATTACAAATCCCGGTGTTGCTGCTTTCTCTTCAAGTTTAGACGGATCTCAGCAAACCAATTCTTACTTTGGTTTTGGTGGTAAAGTTGGACCTCATTTTATCTTTAAAGATGCTATTAAAACAGGCAAAGGCAAAGGAGCCATGGATATCGACGTAGGTTTTTATGGTAAAGTCGGTGGACGTTCCTACCGCTTCAAAAAAGATGCCAGCCAAATTACAAAAAGCCAATTTGGTATGGTTTATGGCGGTGGTTTGAGTTTTGGCATGAGCTACCATACCATTGCTGATGATACAGGTACTGGTGCTGTTGCTGGAACCAACTCTCAAGTGGGTGAATGGAATACCTGGCTCGATACACATTTCTCTCAATTAAAACAAGCTGATTTCCCTGGCGAGAGAAGCGATATTCGTGCCACTGAAATGTGGGTACCACTCCATAACGATCCAGCCGATCCTAAAAAGATTACCGATTGGGCTAAAAAAGTAGTGATTCAAGTTAATGTTCCTACACGGGATGGTTCTGGAAAAGAATGGGTAATTGCCATGGATGGCTTTAGCATTGCTAATCCAGCAGCTCCTTACACAGATCCTCGAAATACTTTAGAAGTTCGTGACCTCGAAGAAATTTTAGGTGCCTTAGGAATTATGGCAACTGATACGGTAACTTCTACGGCAACTTCCACGGGAGTTGCAAGCGCTCAGGTAACAGAAAAACTTGCCGTCATTCAAAGCAACATGAAAAATGTGTCATTTGAATTTGGCAAGGATGTCTTGACCGCTGACAGTCAGAGAGTATTAACCGAAGTGGCTACCACTTTAAAGAGTTCTGAATTGGCTCCCTACTTCATCGTCATCGAGGGCCATACGGATTCCAAAGGAGACGATGCCTATAATTCTGCTCTCTCACAACGCAGAGCTGCTGCTGTAAGAACCTTTCTTATTTCCAAAGGAATTCCTGACACGAGAATCAAATCTGAAGGTTTTGGTGAAACCAGACCCGTAGTTACAAATAACACTCAAGAAGGACGCGCCCAAAATCGCCGCGTAGAATTAAGATTAACTAATGCTGATGGAAGCCTAATTTCAACCACACCTACTTCTGGTACTACTACAGGTGGTGTAGCAGGCTCTTCCACAAGTTCAACAGCCACCACCCGCCCGGCTATTCCTGTGGAATGGAATAAGGCTGTGAGATACAGAACAGTAGCTACTGAGGCTTCAACCAAATCTGGAACCGATACCCATATTACCTTTAATGGTCCTAATGGAAGCTGGGGAACCCGCACAGATGATGCCATTCCAGCTACTGGTATTAAAGATGAAGTTTTTGCCGTAGCCACTTCTGTTGGTGGGGCTTCGAGCACACCTGTTAACCGTTCACGTGGTTACTACAAAGAGCTTATCCATCAAGGAAAAGGCAGTTTAGAAACTAAGGTAGGCCAACTTGAAGGAAATGCATCTTCAGCAGAAAGACAAAAAGCTAGTGGTCAAACACCTGCCGCTATTACTCGTGCAAATAGCAATCTCCCAGAGGTGCAAAGTACTCTGGCAACAGTCGAGACCCTTCTCGTAGATGCCTCTGCTGATGCAGCTGGTGATTTTGGATTCTACTCTGGTGGCAAAGACGCCTACGTAGCCAAAATAAATGACTTAAAAGGTCGCTTAACTGCAGCTCAGACTAAACTACAGGGCATTATTGGAAGCACTGTAACTACTGGTGCTGGCACCTCTGGTTCCACAAGGGTTGGTGGGGGGACAGCTGGTACAAGTAGTTCTGCTACTACCACAAGTTATACTTTCATAAACTTTAGTAAAAACCAAGCTTCTGGTACAGCCAGCATTGTCTATACAGGTACTCCTGTAACAGCTGATCAAATTAAGATTGTAGGACCCTCTGGCGAAAAATCAGCATCAGACGTAACAGTTTCGGGTAATACAATTACCATGAAATATTCAGGAATTGCCGATGGTGGTAGTGCAAGCTACACCGTAAGTAACAGGGGCACAGGTACTGTCATGGGAACCTTTACGGTAACCAATAGTAACACGAGAGCATCTTCAACAGCTTTTTCAATTACTGTCCCAAGTGGAGAACAAGCTAACCCAGCTGGATCAGTAAGCCTTACAGTTAAAAATGCTCCTGTAGGTGGTATTAAAATCGACGGTGGCGCAGTTCAATTAGCGGCTGGTGGTAATGGAACAATTACTTTTGGCTACTCAGGAATTACAGCAGGTACTTTTAAAACATTTACAGTAACTAACGCTGCTGGTGCAAATATTGGAACTTTCACCATTAAGATGAAAGCAGCTGGTGCACCTCCACCACCTCCTCCAGGCGACGGCGAAGGAACACCTTCAGGCGGTAGTGGACTGCCCGATGTAGCCAATTAAGGAAACAATAATTATTTTTTAAGAATTTTAAGAAGGAGAATATTATGACAACTTTGAGAACAGTACTAGATCAAGCAGATTTAAATGCAGAACAAGAAACTACCCTAGCTCAACTGTATTCGCGTTACACTAATCAACCCATACCAAATGGTTCTATTCCTGAAGGTGGTCTCGATGTTTCAAAACTTGATATTACAACTAATAAAGACAACATCGATGCTTTCAAAACAATTATCGCAGAAAATACAGTCTTAGCTAAACAATTTCAAACAGCCTTAGATATGTTTACCCCGGTAGCATCAGGTGATCCCTATCCTGTCATGACAAATATTAGAATTTCTCCAACTGCTGAAGTGCTTGCTACTAACACTGCTGTTGCTATTCCTGCTACCTCTGGTAATCTTGATAGCGAGGGTGCAAAGCAATATGTAATTACAACAGAAGAAATGGCAGCTTATACTAATGGTAATACAACACAAGCTAGTGGCTTTGTTACTCTGCTCTCAGTTGCCAATTTTCTTGTAGAAAACATCGATGCTGAAGTCACTCCTATGGTAGCTGATGGTGATGGTATTAATCCTTGGTGGATTGCTGTTGGAGCTGGTGGTGGACTCCTCGTTGGAGGATTTATTGTACACCGTTTTGTAACACCTAAAGCTCGTTCATCAGCAAGAACCAGAGGGCAAGCCGAAGGCCGTACTGCTGGTGAAGCCGCTAGGCAAGGCGAAGTGGACGTAGCAAATTCTGCTAGAATGACTGCCGAAGCCCAATTAGCTGCCTTAAGAACACCTGCAGCTGAATTGCAAACTGCCAGAGGAGAATTAACACGCATAGAAAGTGAATTTCAAAGACGAGTTGCTGCAGGAGAATCTGAGGCTACACTTCAAGCTGAATTAGGGCCAGGGCATACTATTGCACTTGGAAATGTGGAAGCCAGACTCGCTGCCTTAGAAGCAGCTTTAGCAGGAACCCCTGCTCCTATGGGTGCACCTCTTGCTGCTCTGCCACTTCCAGCTCCTCTACCCGTATCTGGCGCCCCTGTTGATGCACTCATTACCCTAGAACCTCAAGTACGTGCTCTAGAAACCCGATTAGGAATTACTACTCCAGTTGGCGATATGAATGCACGCTTAGCTGCCATTCAAACCCGCGTCCTAGGTGTTATTCAAACCCGCGTCGATGCTGAAGTAGCTGCAAGAGCTGCTGCTGAAGCCCACGCTGCTGGAACTAGCGGGGGCACAGCAGCAACTGATGCCGATATTGCTGCCTTGAGACAGTTGCCAACCGCTTTGGAACATCTTAGAAATGTTGAAGGAGATCTTAGAGCTCAAACAGAAGCTTATAGAGCAAACACCCCCAACACCCAAGATACTCATGGAAGATATACAGCAGGAAATCTCGAAGACACTCACACCGCCTTCGAATTTGGCCGTTCCCTTGAGACAAAAAAAGCTGAATTAAGAGGTCTTGAGAGCAAATTAGGAGAGAGAAGTTCTTCAAGACCTTCTGATGGTTCTCTCTATGGGGAATTAAAACAGATTGAAGCCAGATTGAGACAATTGGGAAGTCAAAGCATGACCCCAGACAATCTAGTTGAGATTGGTCGCTTACAGGCTCGAAAAACTGAGTTGACAACAAAAGTTATTCCTCAATATGAGGCACAAAAAACTGTCCTAGCCCAGGAAGTTCGCATTCTTGAGTTAGAAGCTCGTCAAGCTGCTTTGCCTGGGGAAATTACAGCGCTTGAAACACAAATTGATAATGTTCGTTATGAATTAGGAGATTCTTGTAAGGCTGACCCAACTGGCGCAAGATCCCCATCACCAGGGGTTGATGTTACAGCAAAAAGAACTGAATTAGCTGGCCTTGTAGGTAGACTAAGAGGCTTACAAAGTGAACTTTCTTCCGGAGCTGCAGAACTAGCTCGGTTGAAACCAATAACAACACCATAATTGATTCGTGGGGGCAACCCTTGCGGTTGCCCAGAGAATAATTCAAAAAGGGCAGGCACAAGGCCTGCCCCTACGTAAGACCTCGTCATGCCGAAGCCCCATTCCACCACTGTTTTATCTCGGGTTCCAGTTATCTAACACGAAAAAAGACTACTCTTGAGAATTCCAGATAATTCGAGTAATATAATGCATGCCTGTTATTAGTCGTTTTTTTGGAATTTTAATTGCCATTTATTGGGATGATCATGCTCCACCTCATTTTCATGCAAAATATTCGGGAGAAGAGGCAGTTATTGAAATTAAAATAGGTCAGGTTATTAAAGGGAATCTTTCAAAAAAAGCGCTTGCTCTAGTGGAAGAATGGCGCCAATCTCATGTGGATGAATTAATGGCAGATTGGGAGTTGGCAAGGCAAAGAAAGCCACTTAATTATATAGAACCATTGGAGTAATTAAAATGATACTTCATGTGACTAAAGCAAAATATATAAAAGATTTTATGATCTGGATTCAATTTAACGATGGAGCAGAGGGTTTTGTAGATTTAAAAAACCAACTTTACGGAGAAATGTTTGAACCTCTTAAAGATTTAAAAAAATTTAAAAAATTCAAAGTTGATCCAGAATTAGAAACTATTGTGTGGCAAAATGGTGCTGATTTGGCCCCGGAATTTTTCCGTTCCCACCTGGTTGTTAAAGCAGCTTAAATATTAGCCCCTCTTGATCTCCCCCTTATCCCAAAGGGACTATAGGGGATTGTTGAAAAACGTCTCTCCTCTGTCATCCCTGCATCATTTGTCATCCCTGCCCCTGCCTTCGCAGGGGTAAACTCCGGCAGGGATCCATCTTAAATTCAAAGATGGATTCCCGTTTGCACGGGAATGACAGAAGGGCAGGTTTAGAACCTGCCCCTACACATAAAAAAACTGTCATCCTCGCGTCCGCCAGAGGCGGACGAAGGATCTACACAACCTTTTCTCAAATCTGCAGGTAGAAATCACTCTTGACTATCTTGTAAATTTTGTTAAAATTGTACAAAAGGTACAAATTAAAATTTTATGAAAATCATTGCAACCTCAGAAGCACGAAAACATTTTTCCGATATCATTAACAAGGTTCGCTATTCTAATACTCCTGTAGCCATTGGGAGGCATAATAAAGGTGAGGTCTTGCTCATCAAATTTCCACAGGAGGCCAACCCCTTGGTTAGTCCGATGAGTAATTTTAATCAGTATGGTGGTTCATTCGATTTTTTAAATGATGAGCCCGATCTTTATTCCATAAACGACATTAAAAAACCCTATGTTTGAACGTGGCAAGATTGTCCTTGTTCCATTTCCATTTACTGATCTCTCTTCCTCTAAAATTAGGCCTGCATTGATCGTGTCAGATCCAAAATATAGTGACGAAGATATCAGCGTTGTCTTCATTACCTCAAAACTCTCCCAACGCGCCCAGTCAACAGATTATCATATTAAAACAACCCATACTGATTTTGGACAAACTGGTCTCAAAACAGCTTCAATAGTGAGATGCAATAAAATTGCTACCCTCGATAAAAAAACTGTCCTTGGTGAAATTGGGTTTTTATCTCGAAACATCCAAAAAAAAATTGACCAAAAAATAAAATTATATTTTGGAATAAAATAACACCCCCTCGCCCCTACCATTTAACGCACTGCATCATGAAAAACTGTCATCCTGAGCGCTAGCGAAGGATCTACACAACCTTTTCTCAAACCTGCACCCACAAAATCTACTTGATATAATTATAATATAATTATATTATAATTATGATGATTGAGTTCTTCTGGGATGAAGCTAAGAATAAGGCTAATCAAAAAAAGCATGGTGTTTCATTTGAAGAAGCTCAATCGGTTTTTGCTGATGAGAAAGCAAGATTGCTTCACGATGTGGATCATTCCGCGGAAGAAGATCGGTTTATTCTGCTCGGCATAAGTATCAAGCTTAAGCTTCTTGTTGTTTGTCATTGTTATCGTGAAAAAGATCATTTGATCCGTATCATTTCTGCCCGTAAAGCCACATTAAAGGAACAAAAACAATATGAGGAGTTTTTATGAAAAAAGAATACGATTTTTCAAAATCAAAGCAAAATCCCTACAGCCGGATGCTAAAACAGCAAATTACAATCCGTCTAGAAAAAGAAACCATTAGTTACTTTAAAAAACTGGCACAAGAAAAAGGAATTTCTTACCAAAATTTGATCAATATGTACTTAAGAGATTGCGTATCTTCCCACCGTAAACCAGTTCTAAAATGGGCTTAACCAACAACAACACCGTAATTGATTCGTAGGGGCGGGGTTATCCCGCCCTGCTAAATTGGGCACAATGAATTGCGCCCCTATATAAAATGCAATTCCCCCTTTATCTTTTATTTGTATAAATAGTATATCCCTAATATATTCTGGGTTTAAAAGAGACAATGTTAGTTCAATTGTGTTTCAATTTAAATAATCATGGGAGATTTTTATGGTCAATTTTAATGCGCTTGCTAGTACAATTATTCAGTTTTATAAATACGACGGCAAGCTTGATGAGAGGGAAATTCTCCGTATTGAAGAACTGTATAATTTGGATATTTTTGGCCATGAGGGAGCAACCCAAATCTGTGAGGGTATAAATGATAATGGGGCGCTTGACTCAAAAGATAATCTTGATGAATTTTCGGCAGATGATCAAACGAACTTGAGAAATATAATTGGCTCAAAACCTCGTGATGCACGCAATGAATTTTTGGCCAGACTATCTGCTGATGCTGAAGCCGCTCGTGAATTTGCGGCTGCTGTGGACTCTTTAAGAACTCTTCGACAAGACTTAGCAGCTGACAAAGCAGCCTTCGATGGTACTGGACCAGCTCATGATACTGCAGGACGTTACAGCCCTGCCGACGTTGCTGCTACTCATCCTGCTTTCGCAAGACTTGGTGAATTACGAACCAGCCAAGCCGAGTTAGCTAGTTTAAACAGTCGATTAGGTCAAACTGCTGATGCCCCTAATGCCAATGGTTCGCTTTATGCTCAACGTAAAGCTGCTGCTGTTGCTCAAATAGCTGCTGCAAGAAGTGGTGATCCCAGAGCAACAGGTGAGGCAAAAGTTAAATTAGATGCGGTTAATGCTGAAATTGCTAGATTAGAACCTCGTCGTGCAGCTCTAGCCCAGGAAGTTCGCATTCTTGAGTTAGAAGCCAGGCAAGCTGCTTTGCCTGGGGAAATTACAGCGCTTGAAACACAAATTGATAATGTTCGTTATGAATTAGGAGATTCTTGTAGGGCTGACCCAACTGGCGCAAGATCCCCATCACCAGGGGTTGATGTTACAGCAAAAAGAACTGAATTAGCTGGCCTTGTAGGTAGACTAAGAGGCTTACAAAGTGAACTTTCTTCCGGAGCTACAGAACTAGCTCGGTTGAAAGCAGCGGGAACACCGTAATTGATTCTTAACTCCCGGGGAGTTACTTTTAACGCATCGCATCATTCTCTGTTTTTATTCCCACAACTTTTCCTAAAACAAACCGATAATCTTTAAGACGTTGGGGTACATACAAAAAGGATGATTTATGGCTAATTCTACAACCACGGCCCCTTCCCGCGATTTTCAGCAAGACTACCGTGACCTCCTATCCCCCTATGATTATGACTCAACAGAAAGCCTGTTTGCAGACTTACAGTCCAATACTTTGGGCTCTGGCCTCATGAACGATACGGCTAGTGGTGTCACCGTTACTGATCTCGGTATAATGCAATCCCCAGAATGGGAGAACGTTGAATACTTTAAAACCTTCCTTCGACAAGAAGTTGTTGATGAACTAGAATTCATTGAGCGCGATTTTATTAATGCCGATCTCTTTGGAAATAGTGACGGCCTGCTCACCGATGCTGAACTCGTCACTTATGTAAATGAAATCGGCGATGAAGCAAATGTTGATTTAGCCAATGCTGATGATCCGCTTACGCAAGCCTATTTCGATTATGCCGGCTTAAACCAAAATGAACTTTTTGGAGTCTTGATGAGCCTACGCGAGGCTGCCCGTGTTTATTTTTATGTCCTACCCCATTATCTTTCTCAACCCACACTCACTGAGGCAGAATTTACAAGACTATGTGCGCTTCTTAATTATCATGGTAAGACCAACGCTCAAAAACCAGAAGAAAGTCGGATAACCCATATTTATGGTATTCCCCTTGAAGGGTTCCCAATAACATTCGACCGCAGGAGAGAGATTGCCCAAGCAACAACTCAGGGGGAACAATTTTTAATTCGCCTCTGGACCTTCATGCATAATCCCAATAACGAATTTTATTTAAACTTGAGCGAAGAAGAATGGGCTGGGGTTCGCATGCTGCTTATGACTTATCAATACACCAGTCCCGTTGTTACTGAGGATAACTCAGGTTACCAGGCACACAAAGTTGAAGGTGCCGTTCCTTTTAACCATGAGGAACTGGTTGTTCTCACCAATGTTTTAGATGAAGCTGCCAACAGAGGCGATACCTTTCATGGAATGGTCATTGCTCTCGATCTCGAAAAAGATGAGGTTGTCAATGGCTGTCTCTCCTCCGTAAGCGAGGCATCTGCTGTTGTTGATGATCTTTCAACAGAACAGAACGAAAGGACACAACAAACAGTCATGGTCCTTCAAGATTGTCAGAAAGCTGCAGCGCAAGCAACGATTAATGAAGCCGAATATGTCTCTGCTCACCATCTTTACATGCGAGCCAAAGAAGGCATGCTTACCGCCAGCGAAGTAACAGAACTGCGTACCTGGATGCGCGATAAAGCCCGCGAATATGATTTGGTTTATGTTACCAGTATTCCCGCAGCCATTTCTGAAGGAGCTGAAAGTGTAGGGGAAGGCATTTATGATAACCCCGGCCCCTTCATTGCTTCTAACGTGGCTTTTATTGGAACCAGCATTGCTTTAAACAGAATGATGGAAAAAGCTTTTCTCGATGCTTTAACCAAGCGTTGTGGTGGTGAAGCTTTAAGTGCTGGCGCTAGAACAGAAGCTCTGAGAACTTTTCGCCAATTTCAGGCAGCAGAAATGGCCAAACTCCCCTTTGCGCAACGCATGGCTCTAAGGGGTGCTAATCATTGGATTACAGGCCTTGCAGCTTTTAATTTGGCCGCTATGGGAAAAGATCATTATATAGCCCCCGTGGTTAATGAATATAGCCCTGGCGCCGATTGGATGGCACAAGAATACCGTGTTCCCCTTCCTTTTACAGATGCAGATTTTGGAGTTTATGGAGACACCCTTTGGTTTGATACCATGGCAGCTTATGCTTTTTATAGAATGCATAATCTGGGAAAACCAGGTTATCCAAACTTTTTAGATGGCCCAGGCTCTACCCTTTGCAGACCTCTTCCCCCTGTTGAAGTACCAGTACCAGTTCCTGTTCCTGTTCCTGTTCCTGTTCCTGTTCCTGTTCCAGCACCAGAACCCGTACGTGTCCCAAATGGTGGAGAAGCCGAACCCACCACGGAGCTCGAGCCCATAGATCCCTTAGTTCCAACTTACACCACAGGTGAATTGGTATGGGTAGGTACAACATTTGCCGTTCTTGCGATAGTAGGTGTGGGATTATTATTTGTGCCCTTTGATGGTCCTTTTGGTGAAGCCGCTGCCTGGACAGGAGCTGCTGCCAGGGGAGCCCAATTTATGGCCATGTGGGGTGCCCGTGCCACCACCGCCTCCCCCGCCCTTGTCCCTGTGGTTGTAAGATATCGGTAACACATATACTTGCCACATATACTTGCTTTTAATGAGGGTGTATGCTAATCTTTTGTTATGCCTCAACTTACAGTCTACATTGATGATAAAACCTTAAAAGGTATTGAGTCAGCAGCCAAATCCTCACGATCTTCCATTTCCAAATGGGTTAAATTAAAGCTGGCTTACGCCCTTCATAGTTCTTGGCCTGAAGGTTTTTTTGATCTTCTTGGCAGCCTTAAAAACTCTGGACTTAAACGGCCTAAAAAACTTAAATTTTCCAAAGATACTCGCAGGGTTAAATTATGATGTATTTTTTAGATACAAATATCTGTATCTATCTTCTTAAAGGTCAATTTCCAAAAATTAAAGAAACACTTTCAAAAAAGGTTCCCGAAAATATCAAAATTCCATCCATCGTTAAGGCTGAACTTCTTTATGGAGCCAAAAAAAGCCATTATCCAGAAAAAACAATTTTAACTGCTCAGGTTTTTCTGGCCCCCTTTGAAATTATCCCCTTTTGTGAAAAAGCCAGTGATTATTATGCAGAAAACCGGTTCGAACTTGAAAAAAAAGGCATCCCCGTTGGCCCCAACGATTTAATCATTGCTGCTACAACATTAACTCACAATGGAATTCTTGTTACCAATAATGTTCGGGAATTTAAAAGAATTAAATCCTTAAAAATAGAAAACTGGACTACTTAACCCCTGCAAAATAATTTGCGTACAATTCATCGTAGGTGGATTTTAAAATACAATAGCGCACTTCATCTACATATTCCCCATCAACAAGGGCTTCACGTAAAAGAGGCCCTTCAGAAAGAAAACCACCCTTCTCAGAAATACGCCTAATGTGATGATCACTCTCCAAATATTCCACCACCCCCTTTTGCATCCCCAGACGATAAAACATGTAATCCCCCAAAATAATCAAAGCCTCAATGCAATGGGTTTTGTGCTGAAACTGGGCATCAAGCATAATGCCAAACTTAAAAACCCCGCTTTGTTTTTTAATGACACTGTAAGTTAAAAGCCCCATCACTTTGTTAGTGCCCTTTTCTTCAATCACAAAAACATTCATACGCGCTTGTTTTATAATTTGATCAAAACGCTCACAATCTTCTAAGGTTAAGGGATTTTCAAATTCCCTAAAGTAAAGTTTATAGCCAGGATCGTAAAACCATTGAAATACATTTATGCCATACTTACTTTCAAAAGGCACAAGCCTCACCATATAGCCTTCTTTAAGACCTGGAATTTTTTTGGGGGTTAAATTCTGAATGGGTTCTTCTTGCTGCATTTGAATATTCTACACTCTGTTCAAAATAAATACAAAAATTCTCTCCTTATTTTGGAGACCACTTCTATAAATACTTGAAATTATTATATTTTATTACTTTAATTTTTGGCACCTTACTTGCTTCTATGTCAACTGGGAAGGGGAGTATGCTTCGAGAGCAAGTTAAAAAGGTTGTAGATTCTTATCTCTTAAAACACGTTCATCAATTTTTTGAAGAGTTTAAAAATAACGATGAAGTGCCATTTAATCTAGCCTTAAAGGAGTGCGCTTTTACTTTTTTTGTTGAAGAAAACAAAAAAATTGTGGCGGGCATTGTAGGTCATGGTGTTTCTTCCTTGGATAAAAAACTTAAAAACATCTTAGCCATCGAGCGATTTTCTCAAACCATGGGAAATCATCTTTTAGTAGTAACAACTAAATTTAATCCCAGTTATGAAAGCCCCCATTTATTCCACCTGCTTTTTTTAAGGTTGCTTGAAGATTGCAGACAAAAAGGGATTGCAAATCTTTTTTATCTTGCTGATTTAAGCCATTGCAAAATTCTTTTTAAACTTGGATTTAGACAGTACAAAAATAATGTCATTGCACCTTCTGGAAGGTTAACCATTCCTCTTGTTCTTTGCTTAAAAGATTACAACTATCTCAAAAAAATATCTTCCCCCCTCATGACTCCTCATTTAAAAGATTTTGCTGATGAAGGGCAATCGGCACACATGCTTTCCCTTTTATTCCAACACTTTCACAACAATCTTACAGGAGATGAAATCAACCTGCGCGCTCAAACAAAAAATTTTATAGAATCAAGAATGGGGGGTGTTGGGCACTGCGAGGCAGAAAAAAAATTAAAACTTCTTCTTACCAGAGGGTTAACCTTACGTCTCTTTGAAGGGGATAATTTTTCTCTCATCAATGAAAATAAAATTAATGCAGGGATTATTCTTCATGGGCAAATGATTGAAGCACCCCACGGAAACGGAAACCAAACACACAAGCTGCAAGAAAAATGTCTGGGCCCAGGATCTTCTATTGGGGGCTTATCTACCCTTGCTCATTACTATTCTTTTAAAAATTCAGAAGTTTTGTTTTTTTCAGAACGCTGGTTTGATTCAATGACTCCCCTTTCTATTTACCCCATGGGAGCCGAACCAATAGAAACTTTCCGCCTCAATAATCTTTGCACTCTTCGTTTTGCAAAAATCCCTCGATTTTATTGATTTCATTCTAGTTTCACGTTATCTTGTCCTCCATGCAACCACCTCTTCCAGCAATGATTGCTCACATTCATTTTATTGCCATTTGCGGAACCGGCATGGGCTCTTTGGCCATTCTTCTTAAAGAGCAGGGATACAAAATTTCTGGTTCAGACCAAAATATATATCCCCCCATGTCCATCCAACTCGAAAAAGCAGACATTACGATTTTACAAGGATACGATCCAAAACATCTTGATCCAACAGTTAACCTAGTTATTGTTGGAAATGCAGTTTCTAAAACAAATCCCCTCGTAGAAGAAGTACTTAAACGAAAAATCTCCTACCTCTCTATGCCCCAAGCTTTAAATCATTTTTTTATTACAGGGAAAAAATCCATTGTGGTGGCTGGTACCCATGGAAAAACTACAACTACCGCTCTTTTATCTCATGCCTTAAAAAAATTAGGGGCGCGCCCTTCTTACCTTGTGGGAGGAGTTCCACAAGATGGAGGATCTAGTTGCTGTTTTGATAGTGGAGATTATTTTGTTATCGAAGGCGACGAATACGATACGGCTTTTTTTGATAAGGGACCCAAATTCCTTCACTACCAACCCTACTACACTCTTATCACTTCATTAGAATTTGACCATGCCGATATTTATCGCGATTTAGAACACCTCACCGAAAGTTTTTCAAAATTAGTGCAGGCAACAAACCCAAAAGGTTTTTTACTTCTTTGCTCTGATTACCCAGAACTTTTAAAACTTAAAAAACAATTTGTCATCCCCGCGCCCGCCAGAGGCGGGTCCGCCTCTGGCGGAAAGGCGGGGATCCATTCCTCTTCTCTTTTAACTGAAACTTATGGAACCAAAGGAGATTGGGAAATTCGAAACCTTCAATTTTCTGATAAAAAAACTCAGTTTGAAGTTTTAGATAAAGGCATCAAAAAAGCCGATGTTGTTATTTCACTTCCTGGTAAACACAATGCCATCAATGCCTTGGCGTGTTTTGTACTTTTAACCCAATTAGGTTATCAAGCAGAAAAGATTGCAGAAGCTTTGGCTTCTTTTAGCGGAGTTAAAAGAAGGCAAGAAATTCGTGGTATTGTAAAAGATATTATTGTGATCGATGATTTTGCACACCATCCCACAGCTGTTAAAGAAACCATCAACGCTATTAAAAATCGCTATCCCGATTATACACTTTATTCTGTTTTCGAACCCAGATCCAATTCTTCCAAAAGAAATATTTTCCAAAAAGATTATGCCCAGGCTTTTGGAGGTTCCAACCAGGTTATTTTAGCTGATGTTTTTATGCCTTCAAGCATAACTGATGGAAAAATTTTAGACGTAGACCAACTGGTTTTTGACATTACGGCACAAGGAATAAAGGCCCAACACATTTCGGGAGTTGATGTAATTACCCAAAAAATAAGTGATGAAGTTAAACCTCATTCGGTGATTCTTATTATGAGTAATGGAGGTTTTGGGGAAATACACGATAAAATTTTGCAAAAACTAAAATCGATTCCATAATCGTAAATATGGAAGCTCGGGAGGTGGGTTGCTAGAGCTTCCGAGGACTGTCTGACGAGCCCTTCGGGGCGAGGAGTTCCGCAGGAAGCGGCAGCAATCCACCTCCCGAGCTTTGCGTTTTTCATAAAAATGAAAAATATTAGAAAAAAATGGTTCATGAGTTTTGCTGGATTGATGGGATTGATTGTTTTTTTTCTTGTTACCTACCACATTGTTTTTAACTCTAAAACATTTCAAACCCATGTTAAAAACACCCTTAATGATTTTTTAAATATCGAAATTTCCTGGGACGAAATGCATTTTAATGGAGCCACGGGCCTTTTTTATGGAAAAAATCTGAAGCTAGACCTCATTAAACATAATATTCATATTGAACTTAAGGAATTTAAACTTTCGATTAGTCCCATTTACTTACTCATCAAAAAAATACACCTCTTAGAATTAACTGCTGATGGTTTAAACATTGACATGCCTCTGCCTGAACAAAAAATAGATCAAAAGCAAAAAAAGGCTCCTCAAAAAAATTTAGAAAATATTCTTGATTTGATTTTTATTGAACGAGCTAAAATTTCTCATGTTACCATTAATGGACAGGGAGAATTTGTTCTAAAACTAGAAAATTTAGAGGCTAATACCCTCTCCACATTTTTTTTCTACCGCAAGGGATTAGAAGTGGCACTTACCTCGCTAAACTACCGCTCTCCGCGTTTTGATGTTTTCCTTGATCACCTAGAGTTAGAAGGAAAAGGAGATGTTTTTTATGATATTGGGACTCAAAAGAATAAACCCTTCTTTCAGGGAGGAATGATTTTTACTGGTTTAACTTATGCTTTAAATAAAAAACCCAACCCCTGGAATGAAGCCCTTGCTTGGCATCCTTCTCTTACAAATTCTCTTAAACAAATTTACTCCGGCATGATTCCTGAAAATCGCTCGATTGGCTACCTGGATAAAGTGAGCATTCCCATTAAACTGGATGACAAAAATCTTAATATTAAGAATGCCATTATCCAAGGTTTAAATGGAATTATAGCCATTAATGGAAATTATGATTTTTCAGGGCAATACCGTCTAACACTTAAAACTTTAAAACCCATCATGATGGCTTATCTTCCTGTGGGCAAAGCTAAATTAAAAAATGTTTTTGAATTTATGAATATATCGATAGAATCCATGGGAGAAATTGCAAAAAATTTGGAGGGACATGCCAAAGCTAAATTAAACATTAATCTTACACATAATTTAGCAAATCCCCTGGGAAGTGATTTAACTCTTACAAGTGAGGGCACATACTACAATGGCCTGGTAAACATACCCGAAACCAAAGTTACTTTAGGATCAGGAAACTTAAAAGCAAAAACAAGTCTTGATTTAAACAATCAAAAAATTCGTTCGGATATTTCAGGAGAAAATCTTGATGTTCAAACTGTGGTACACTTTTTCTCCTCCATCGATATCCCAGGAATAGCAGGGCTTACAGGCATGGTGAGTGGTGCACTAAACAACCCTCGTTTCGATCTCGATTTAAAATCGGATGATTTTGGTTATGAATCTCTTCGTTTTGGTTCTTTTAACGGAAAACTAAATATCTCAGACCAAAATTTAAGATTAACAGGGGAAAGTTTATTGGAAGGAAGTGGCCAAGGAAATCTGGACCTCAAAATAGAAAGTGTTTTTCGTTCTTCCAACCAAACAGTTAATTTAAACACCACTTTTAATAATCTCCCGGCTGGTCCTCTTTTGAAAACAAAGGCATTAACAGGTCAGGTGAATGGAAATTTTAATTTAAAAAAACAAAAACAATTTTATGATGGAAACAGCCTAATCGAGGCCTCAGAAATAAACTGGTATCAAATTCCTCTTAAAAAAGCACAAGCTAAACTTTTTATTAAAGATAAAAATTTAACCATTAAGGATATTGCCTTAGAATGGGGAGAAATTCCCCAAACTCTTTTTAACGAATCTTTAACTTTCCATATGAATCAAACAGGATCAGATTTTGAAGGCAAACTACTTCCCAACTTAGAAGCTAAGGGGCACTACGATAAAAGCCGCCCAGATGAACTTGCATTTTCACTCAAAGCAACAAATGCTTCTCTACTTTTTCTAGCACAAGCTCTCCCTTTTGAGTCAACTCAAACGGATGTCTCCGGAAATTTTGAAGGAGTGTATCATTTTAAAAATCCCATGAATACCACATTAAAGTCTCAAATCACCCAATTTATACTCATGGGAAACCAAGAAATGAGACTTGTAAAACCAAGCTCTATCAATTTTGAAAATAGCATCATCACATGGCAAAATACAGCTTTGAAGTGGGGAGATGGGGAATTCACTTTAAATGGCCCCTTAGGGTTTGAACAAAATAGTCATCTGCAGGTTAAGGGAAATCTGCCTTTAAAAGAAGCTTCGATCTTTCTTCCCTTTCTTTCTGACGCTGAAGGAGTTGTCAGAAGTGATTTACTTTGGGAAAATTCTTTTTCTAAACCAAAATATACAGGAAAAATGGGGATGGATCATTCTTTTTTGAGATTGAGAGGTTTAAGAGGAGAATATGCCGACATTGTAGGCGAACTAGAGCTAGGTGAAAATAAAATCATCTTTCACAATCTTAAAACTCTTTGTGAAGATTCCCCCATGATCATTGATGGCTGGATTGAATATGATCGTGAAAATAAAAAACTAATAGGATCAAACGTGGCCATTACTGCCCGTGAAATGCCTCTTTATCAAGCCAATGTTTGGCGTGCGCTTACAGATGCCAACATTACTCTTATTGGAAGCGGATCCAATATCAAATTAGCAGGATCACTCAATGTGGTTGAAGGGCTTTACTACAAAGACTATAGTTTAAGCCAATTTGTTTTAAAACCAGTTGGTATAGAGCAGGGTTCCAAAGAAAATTTACTCCCTGGTTTTTTTGATAATTTAAACTTCGATCTGGGAATTAAATCCACAGGTGATTTTGAAGTTAAAAATAATCTGGCGCACTTAAGTTTATCAGCCGATCTCAGGTTAAAAGGAACTACCATTGATCCCATTTTATCAGGCACTGTTAATGTCACAGAAGGGGAATTTTTGGCCTTTGGTCTTAATTTTGAAAATGCAACCGGCTTTGCCACTTTTAATGAAAATGAAAAATTAATTCCTCTTATTGAATTTAATGCCACTTATGACATTCAAGATTATGAAATTATAGCCAAGATTAAAGGGTATGCTCATAATCTCCAAATGGATCTTGAATCGAAACCGGCTCTTAATAAAAACGAGATTGTTTCTTTAATTGCCTATGGGCGAACCCCAGAACAATTAACAGGTTCTGAAAGAAATCTTTTTACAACTTCGGCTATTGCTTCTCAAGTGGTTGGCATGCTACACCGCCCTCTTTCCAAGGCAACCAAGCTCGATATTATTAAACTGGAGTCTGATTACCAGAGACAAGAAGAAACACCTTCCAGGTTTTCTATTGGCAAAAGAATTTCTGACCGTTTTTCCTTATCATTTACAAGTGATCTTTCATTGGATGAATCTTTTAAGGGGTTCGATGTTGAATATAAAATTTTAGATAATCTTCTCATGAAAAGCACTAAAGATACCGGTACTCGTTACCACTTTGATTTAACGTGGAGACTAACAGCTTATTAAAATGAAAAAAATTTTCCTATTCCTATTTTTGTTTTTTTCAAGCTCCCAGGTTTTAGCAAACGTGGAATATCAAATTACTTCTATTGAGTGCAAACCTTTTGTTGTTCATCTTGATTCTAAAAAAGTCTGTGATCTTTGCCCTCTTAAAAAAGGAGATACCGTTACCATCGAAAAAATGAATGAGGTTAAAAATACTCTTTATGGAACAAGAATGTTTGAATCTGTGCAATTATCCATCACAGGTCAAAAGACAGCTGCCAGACTTCTGTATGAACCTATCGAGGCCAGGCTTATTCGCAAGGTAGAAGTAAAAGGCAATTATCCCTACTTGGCTAAAAAAGTTCTGCGTTTAAGCCTGTTGCAACCAGGAGATGCCTATCTGGAAGAATTGATAGACGAAAGTGAAAAACGCATTCAAACTTTTTTTGAAAAAAATGGATATCTTGGAACTGAAGTTGAAATTTTACCAGAGCTTGAAAAAGAAAACTATGTAGCCAATATTTCAATTATAATCTCAAAGGGCAAAACCTATCGCTTAGGTGATGCAACCTTTATTGGAAATCAATATTACACTTCATCTGAACTTAAAAATAAGCTTTTTAGTTTTACCCATTTTAAAGCTGTAAAAATCAAAAGACAATTGAAGGATATCGAAGAAGATTATGCAAAAAACGGCTTTGTAAGGGCACGCGTGAAACTTCTTGATTCCAAAATCAATTTCCAGAAAAAACAAATTGATATTGTAGTTGAAGTTCAAGAACGTAAAAAATTAAAAATTGATTTTACAGGACACTCCCTTTTCGAATCTGCAACCCTGAGACAACAAACAGCATTTTATGCTGAAAAAGGTTACGATAGTTTTTCTGTCGAAAGAAGCCTCGATCAACTTAAAACCTTCTATAAGATCAATGGTTTTTTAAATTCCAATGTTATCGCTAAAATGACGGAGAATGAAAATGAGGTCTTGGTTACTTTTTATGTCAAAGAAGGTCCACGCACAAGATTAAAACAAATTCAATTTATTGGTTTAAAAGAAATAGATGAGGGAGATTTAAAAAAATCTTTAAATAACGAAACTCATTCCCTCACAAGAAAAGGTATTTTAAAAGAAGAATTAATTCCCATCGATTTAGAAAACATGTCTACTTTTTTCAATTACCATGGCTTCTTTGATGCCAAGGTTGAAAAATGGGAAATGCAATACAACCGTTTTCTTGATCAAGCTACTCTGATTGTTTTGATTCATGAGGGGGCTTTCTACACCCTGGAAGATATAGCCTTTAACGGCCAAACTATTCTTGAAGGTAAACAACTTCGAAAATTAGCCGATTTAAAAAAAGATCATCACTACCAAGAACAAGACATACGGAAGGCAGAAGATAAAATTTTAAATGAATATTTGGATCGTGGTTATGCCTATGCTACCATTCAACATCATGCCATTTTAGATAGAGAAAATCATAAAGTTTCTCTTACTTTTCAAATTAACGAAGGTCCTATCGTCAAAGTAAAAAATATTATTATCTCAGGAGATTATAAAACAGATCAATCTACTATCTTGAATGCCTTACGTTTTAAAAGTGGAGACGTTTATCGATACAAAAAAATACTTGGAGCTTCCTTAAATCTTAAACGATTGGGTATTTTTGATTATGTGCTTCTAACCCCTGTTGGTATTGAAGAACAAAAAGATAAAGTAGACATTGCCATTAAACTTTTAGAGAAAAAAACTTTCGTGATGGATGTGCAAGCAGGTTTTGATAGCGACAAACTGGGCTCTGGCCAAATTGTAATAAAAAAGCATAATATTTTTGGCAAAGCTAAAGAAATCCAACTAAAAACAATTGGAGGTTTTGAATTAAATCGAGGGGAATTAACCCTTTCCTCTCCTCGTATCTTTGGAGCCAATTGGAATCTCATTAATCAATTTTTTATTCAATACGAAGACGACGAAAATTTTAATGCTTCTTCCTATGGAGGCTCCGTAGGTGTTTTAAAACAGTTTGGACCTATTTGGACCTTACTTATGAAATCTGAAATAACCCACTTCAATATCTATGAAAGTGAAAGTAATAGCGATACTCTGGATGAAAATTTATTTGACTCAACCTTTTCTGAAGTAACTATCTCCGCTGCCATGGATAAACGAGACAATTTTGCAGATCCTGGCAAAGGTTTTTATATTTTTGCATCGAGTGAATTCGATACCGATTTTGCTGATATTACAAATAATTTTATTATCAATCGCTTCAACACATCTCACTATCTTTCGTTTTTAAACCGTTTTACCCTGGTTAATAATCTTCGCTTTAATAAACTTTCTGAAGTGAATAACGATGCGAGAATACCTGTGCAAAAACTTTTTTTTATGGGAGGCAATGATACAGTAAGAGGCTTTGACGAAGATGCCATTAATAGCTCTGGTGGAACAACTTCATTTATCTATAATGCTGAGCTCCATTACAGACTTTTTAGTTCGTTTAAGTTGGCAGGTTTTTTTGATACTGGGAGCCTCACTAATTCCTTAGGAGAAATTTCAATGGATACTTTTAGAGAATCAGCTGGTTTTGGAATTCGTTACTTTACACCCGTTGGCCCCATTAGACTTGACTATGGATTTATTTTAAATAAACAACCAGGAGAATCAGGGCAAAGATTTCATTTTTCATTTGGATATTTCTTTTAAGGGACGGAGGGAGTGTTTTTTGAGGAGCGAGGACTGTCTGACGAGCCTTTAAGGCGAGGAGTTCCGCAGCGACGAAAGAAATACTCCCTCCGTCCCTTACACAAAACTATGCTCTCTTCAGAATCAACCATTACTATTCGTTTCTCCGATTGCGACCCCATGGGTCACGCTAATAATGCTTCTTACTTTACTTTTATGGAAGAATCCCGTGTGATTCTTTTTCAAGATACCTTTCCCACACCTGCTCTTGATGTTGATGCAGCTACCTCTTATCCTTTTATCATTGCAGAAATTACTTGTCGCTTTTTAGCTCCAACTTATGCCAACCAGAAAATTATAATTAAAAATCGTATTGCTCATATTGGAAATTCCAGTTTTACCATTGAGTATGATCTTTTGGATGCCAAAACTCAAAAACCAGTAGCCAGTGGAAAATCAGTTCAGGTTTGGTATGACTACAAATTAAAAACTTCAGCCCCCATTCCAGAAAAAATTAAAAAATTATTTTCATGATAATACTATTGCAATGACGGAATCTAAAGATGGATCTCTGCCTTCGCAGGGATGACAAAGTGATGCAGAAATGACAAACAAAAGAGAATGACAAAAGAAAATAAAAACAACAAAAAAATCAGTACTCACTTTTCTTAAAATAGTTTACAGATACATTATGTCATTAGATTTCCCTCATAAATCCACATCTTCAAATTATTTTTTAAAACCCATTAAATGGATTTTATTTGTTATCATTGTTGCTTTTGTCATCCATTGGCCCGAAGTGGAACTACGCTACAAAACACTTAAAACAACTACACAAGTAGAACCAGATCACTACCAACAAACCCACAGACTTATTTTGAGAGAGAGTGACCAAAAAGACGGTCTTCATTCCCGTATGTTTCAAGAACATTTCTGGCAAGAAGCGCGCACCTCTGGCATAAGCCCCAATGAGCTTATTCTTCAATTTGATAAACCTGTATTGATTGATGGGCTTTTAATCAGTGCTGATTGTTGGAAAAGTACTCGCTTAGTAGAATTTGCCATTGGTATTAATCCAAAACCAGCGTATCAGCCTAATTCAAACCAAAATATGATCTTTCATGTTAATTTTGCTACCAATCAAACTGCTGGCAGTATTGATGAACATATTTGGTTTCCAACCCCTTATGAACTTGAACCTCAAGATAGTTTAAATATGGGAGCCTGGATTCAAAACATCAGTAGCAAACGCCAATTTGTCTCACCTGAAATGATTATCTACTATCGATGGAAGGAATAAATTGAGTCGTTGCGAGGAGGTCCTGGCGGGTAAAATCGTCATTGCGAGGAGCTTAGGCGACGAAGCAATCCAGGTTCAATTAAACCTGGATCGCCACGCTTCCCTTCGCTGTACGCTCAGGGTCGCTCGCGATGACAATATAAAAAATTTATCCCTCTCGCAATTTTCTATGATATTTAATTGCAAAACGATGGGCTTCATCACGAATTTTTTGTAAAAGCATCAGCTCTTTACAACCACTTTTAAAAGGAATGGGATTTTTTCTTCCAGGAATATAAATTTCTTCTTCTTTTTTACCTTCCCATACTCCCTTGGCCCTGGCGCCTCGTCCCCTCCCCTTAGCAATGGAAGCAAATGGTAAATTTAAATGCAATTCATCCAAAACACCTTTAACAATATTAAGCTGACCCTTGCCCCCATCAAGGAGTAAAAGATCAGGTGTATTTTTTTCTTCCAAAGCATGTTCAAATCGCCTTAATAAAACCTCTTTTAACATGGCATAGTCATTTGGCCCATCTGCTAGTTTAATTTTATACTGCCTGTATTCTGATTTTTGAGGCACTCCATCATAAAATACTACCCTGGAACCTGTGGCATGCTTACCTGAAATATTAGAAATATCGTAGCATTCAATCCGATGTAAAAAATGAGATAAACCCAATTTTTTTCTCACTCCTTCCAAAATTTCTTGGATCTCAAAATTTTTATTTTTTACTCGCGCATACTGGCTTTGGGCATTTCGTTTGGCAAGAACCAGCAATTCAAATTTTTCCCCCTTTTGAGGAGAAAAAATAATAACTCTCTTTCCTTTTTTTTCAGAAAGTACATCTTCAGTTAATTGGTAATTTTCAGGTAATTCTTCCATCAAAATTTCATCGGGGATATATTCCATGGTCAGGTAGTATCGGTTTACAAAATTTTCTATGAAAAAAACAAGAGGCTCATGCAGGATAAAAAAGTAATAATGAGAATCTATTAATGTTCCTTCTCTTACATTAAAAAGAGAAACTAAAATTTCATCTTCATTTTGATAGAAAACAATTACATCTTGATGCCTGCCCATATGTTTCACCACATTTTGTTTTTCTAAAGTGGTAGAAACATTTTGGATAGCATCCCTGATACTAGCTGCTTCTTCAAAATTTTCTTGAGCTGAGGCCATCTCCATTTTTTGTTTTAAAATCTGGAGTAGCTCATTGTTTTTTCCCTCTAACAAAAGACGTACTGGCGTTACCTGGAAAGCATAAGCCTCTTGATCCACATAACCTACACAGGGGGCCGTACATCTTTTAATTTGATATTCTAAACAAGGGCGTGATCGATTTTTAATTTCATGATCTGAACAAGTTCGCAGTTTAAAATTGCGATAAATAAGATCAAGTGTCCCCCGGCAAGCTTCTGCAGAAGTATAGGGCCCAAAATAAAGAGCCCCATCTTTTTTAATATGCCTTGTTACTTCCAATCTAGGAAAAGGATGACTCATTCCAAGTTTTAAACTCACATAGGATTTATCATCTTTAAGTTGAAGATTATAGCGGGGCTTATGCTGTTTAATCAGGCTATTTTCCAAAAGAAGGGCCTCTTTTTCATTTTGGCAAACAAGGTAATCAATAGAGACAACCCTTTTCATCAAGAAACGCAATTGATAGCGGGTTGGATCATTGGTGAGATAACTTTTGACTCTCGATTTTAAGTTTTTTGCTTTTCCTACATAAATAATTTTTTCCCTACCATCCTTCATCAGATAAACTCCAGGTACCCCTGGCATGGTAGCTACAAATTCAGAAAAATTAGGTTTGATGGGTGCGATCATGAAGGTAAACCCAATTTAAGTTCTAAGGACCTTAAATTTGAAATTTGATCCCTGATTTTTGCTGCTTCTTCAAATTCAAGTTTCTTCACATGTTTTTCCATGAGAACTCGTAATTCTTCAATTGTTCCTGGAATATTTTCACAAGAACCATCATCCATAAGATCAACATAATCAGCTTCTGCCTCATGATAAAGAGAACCGCTTACTTGCTTAATAATTGTTTGGGGTGTAATATAATGGGTTTGATTGTAAGCCTCTTGTACTTTGCGTCTTCTGTCGGTTTCCTCGATAGCTCGTTTTAAGGAAGTTGTCATTTTGTCTGCAAAACACACAACCCTTCCATTTACGTTTCTGGCAGCTCTCCCAAAAGTTTGAATGAGAGATCTCTCAGATCTTAAAAATCCTTCCTTATCAGCATCTAAAATGGCTACTAAAGACACTTCAGGAAGGTCTAACCCTTCACGTAAAAGATTAATACCTACCAAGATATCAAAACGATCCAATCTTAAATCGCGTAAAATTTCTACTCTCTCCAAGGTTTCAATATCTGAGTGAAGATATCGCACACGAAGAGCGGCTTCAGTAAGATATTGAGTTAAATTTTCAGCCATTCTTTTAGTAAGAGTAGTTACAAGTACCTTCTCTCTTTTGGAAACAACATCCCTAATCTCACCTAAAAGCTCCTCCACTTGATTTTGGGCGGGCTTAATAATAATCATGGGATCAAGAAGCCCCGTGGGGCGCACCACTTGTTCCACCACTTGTTTTCCACTCTTTGTAAATTCATAAGAAGCAGGGGTAGCCGAAACATAAATGATTTGATCAGTTAATTTTTCATACTCCTCAAAACGAAGTGGCCTATTATCTAGGGCCGAGGGAAGGCGAAATCCATATTCTACCAAGGTGGTTTTTCTAGAACGATCTCCTTCATACATGGCTCCCAATTGAGAAACAGTAATGTGGCTCTCGTCTAAAAATAAAAGATAATCCTTGGGAAAATATTCCAACAGGCTTGGGGGCGGCTCCCCTGGCATTCTTCCAGTTAAATATCGAGAATAATTTTCAATTCCTTTACAAAATCCAATCTCCTCAATCATCTCCAAATCATACAGGGTGCGTTGTTCAATTCTTTGAGCCTCAATTAATTTATTGTGGCTTTTAAAGTGCTCAATTCTTTCTCTCAATTCATCTCTAATTCCATTCATGGCTTTTTTTAAACGCCATTCGGGAGTTACATAATGAGAACTAGGATAAATAGGCGCTCTATCTAACGTTTTAAGCCCTTTTCCCGTCAGTGGATCAAAGGCTATAATTTTATCAACCTCATCTCCAAAAAATTCCATGCGAATGGCTTCACTTTCTTCATAAGCTGGAAAAATTTCCACAACATCTCCACGAACTCTAAAAGTTCCCCGATGAAAATCGATATCGTTTCTTTCGTATTGAATTTCTACTAACTTTTCTAAAATTTCATTACGAGAAATACTCATGCCCTTTTTTACATCAACAAGCATGCCATGGTAAGCCTCAGGTGAACCCAAACCATAAATACAAGAAACACTGGCTACAATAATCACATCGTTTCTTTCTAAAAGAGAACGAGTCGCTGAATGACGCATTTTATCGATGGTTTCGTTAATGGAAGAATCTTTTTCGATGTAAGTATCTGTTCTGGGAACATAGGCCTCGGGTTGATAATAATCATAGTAGCTTACAAAATATTCTACAGCATTGTTTGGAAATAGTGCTTTAAACTCTGAGTAGAGTTGAGCTGCCAGGGTTTTATTAGGAGCAATAATGAGCGATGGCTTTTGGATTTGGCAAATCACATGAGCCATGGTGAAAGTTTTGCCAGATCCTGTAACTCCAAGAAGTGTTTGATGCTTGGTTCCAGATTGAATATTTTGAGAAAGTGCTTCTATGGCTTGTGGCTGATCCCCTTTGGGTTTAAGGGTGGTTACTATTTCAAATTTGGCCATGAAAAATTACTAACACATTTTCAAAGGTAGGGGCAACCCCCCGTGGTTGCCCTCATAACGGGCGGCCACAGGGGGCCGCCCCTACATTTTCTTATCAAGTTCATGCATGACAAAAAACATGCGCTCGAAAGCTGTAACCCAAGTCATGATGGCTACAAAAGATAAAGGCAAGAGAAAAAGATTTTCTGGAGTCAAAAGAGGATTGAAGCGAAATAAAAACCATGAAAAAAGTGGGGCAAAAATAGAACCCACACCCAGGTAAACAATGCGTTCGGGTCTTTGCATGGCTCCGCCTGTGTAGAAAATTCCAGAAGACTCTCCCTTGGCTCTCGTATAGCTTACGAGCAAAGATCCCAAAAATGCCATCAGAACAACCCACAAAACCCAGCTATTGCGAAAATAATAAATAAGCCCCATAAAGGTTAAGCCTTCTGATACCCGGTCCATCACCGAATCATAATAAGCACCCGATGCTGTTGTCTTGTTGGTTAGCCTCGCTACACGTCCATCAAACATATCAAAGGTGGCAGCAAAAATCATGAACCATCCCCCTATGCCAAAGTATCCCTGGGTAAAACTAAATCCAGAAACAGCACTCACCATAACACCCAAGGTAGTCAAGGCATTGGGGGTAAAGCCAAATTTTACAAAAAAACGAATGAAGGGATCGGTAATCCAAAACCAATAGGCTTTCATCCAACGATTAAGAAGTTTGGAAGAGTAACGGCTTTCTACCTCAGGAAGGGGTGGAAGCCGATGATAAACGGGACGAAAAATAAGAACCGTACACAACAAAAAAATGTTGAAGACTAGAAGAGGAATAAAGCTCACCCAAGGTGAATTCCCATTAAAAGCACTCATGGCATTTACACGTTAAAACCAACAACTTCTTTTGAACCACAACTTTCATGAGCTTCCCTGGCCTTGGCTGAAGCATCATAATGAGGCACATCCGGCACAACAAGTGTGTTTTCAAAGGTGTTAAGGTCTACTGGTTTATTATTGGCATAAACCACATGACGTCCATGGGCCCGGTACCATTCTCCCACTGATGCATTTTTATAGAAGTGCTCGATGATTTGTCTCCAACCAACGCCTGTATTGTAAGCACAAAAGGAAATTTCACCTTCTTGAGTACCATAGGGAATAATACATCTTTCGGTTCTGCGAAAATCATAGTTCCACAGATCCTGAAACCACATCCCGGCTACAAACATCAAAAGCCAGGTATCTTTGCGGCGCTTTGCACCTTCGCCATAGTTTCCACCAAACGAACCGCCTGTTTGCTTGTCAAATTTTTGAAAAAGATGTTTCAAGTAAAAACCTTTGGGAACAGAATTTGGATTATAGTTTCGAAGAAGTGCCAAAACCATTTGAAACTTAGAAAAACGAGGTTTTCTGGCCATATCATTAATGAGAGCAACATCTTTTAAAAAACGATCAATACGAAGAGCTTCACCCAAAGCTACTTTTTCCTTGGTTTGTTTATTAACAAAAAAAGCAGTGCCTACTCCACAATTGGGATGACAACCGCATTTTAATGAGCCCCATTCTGAATCAAGTCCCTTCATCAAATCATTAAAATCTGAAAACACACTGATGGCTGATAAAGGAAACCAATCTCTCAAAGGATCTGTAAAGCCAGTTTGAGCTTTAAAACCATGAGCCAAGTGAGAAAGAGTGTAACGTTTTTCCATTCTTTCTTCGTTCGAGATATCTTCATCCCGGCCTGTAAATGAAACAGGTTGAAAGGAAATAAAACTGATTTTATCGCTATTTTTAATCGCAAAATCAAAAATAGCTCCTACTTGGTGATCGTTAACTGTATTCACCAGGGTAACCACCAACACAACAACAACTCCTGCGTGATAAAGATTTTCGATGGCACGCAGTTTAATATCAAAAAGGTTTCCAATTTTACGATGTTCATGGTTTTCGTTACCCACTCCATCAAATTGAAGATAGGCAATACGCAAACCTGCATCATAAGCTTGTTTTGCAAACTCAGTATCCTGGGCAAAACGAATTCCATTGGTGGCACATTGAACTGAAAAGTAACCAACTTCTTTGGCATACTTAATGGCATCAATAAAAATGGGAGAAATCGTTGGTTCGCCACCTGAAAACTGAACAGAGAGTTGGCGCTTGGGCTTAATGGAAACTGCATTATTGAGAATTTGTTTTACCTCTTGCATTTCCAACTCGTGCACATAACCAACCTGGTTGGCATCCATAAAACAGGGCTCACACATCATGTTGCAACGATTGGTGAGATCAACAGTTAAAACCGCCCCTCTTCCATATTTCACTGAAGAAGTGCCATGATTTCGAAGTGTACGATCGGGTGCAAAGTAATCGCTGCCTGGATAAAGATCTTCCATCCTTTGTAAAAACTTGGGATCAATGGCCATCACATCTTCAAAGTGGCCATGCTTTACACAATCTTTCACCATCATAATTTTTCCATCTTTTTCTAAAATGGTTGCCTTGATTTCACCAGGCTTGCCTTCTCTTAAAATTTCTTTATCAATTTTACCCGAAAGAATATCTGCACGTACTTCTTTAACGCATTCGGGACAAAGTGAATCGGTTTCTCTGGGCCAACCCAATGTAGGTTTTACTTTTTCATGACTTTTTAGCATGGGACGATCGGCCCACTTGGGCGTTACTGTTTTTCCTTCAGGAAAAACACGATTAAAAGATTGAATTACAGGCCAAAGAAGCTTGGCCGTTCTCACTAAGGTTTTATCAATGAAATGACTCATTTTTTTATTCCTCCATACCAACGTTTACAAAGTTTTAAACGTTCTAAATACATGAATTTAAAAGACTTTTTTAAGTAAGTTCCTTTTAAAAGATAGGGCCTGATCTGTCAAACAAAATTTGACAACAAAATTTGATACTCTCTAGGTTGTGAGGCCAGGGTGGAGTGTTTCTTGAGGAGCGAGGACTGTCTGACGAGCAACAGCGAGGAGTTCCGCAGGGACGAAAGAAATACTCCACCCTGGCTCTAGAAATGATTTTTATTTTACGATCTTTTCAAAATGGGTTTTAAAAGAGAGGTATCAAGGTTTGTTCCTGCGTAGATGGCTTCGATCAAAACATTAGCACCTTCGTAAAAGGAACGTACAGCATCAAGGCGTGCTTTCATAAATCTCACCTTGGTTTCAGTATCGGGATCAAGGTTTTTATCATCAATTTCTTTTACCAAGGAAGAAGAATCCAAAATCATATCGAGGCTATCATGAATATTACGTCTGATTTTTTCAAAAAATTCCTGGATAATTTTACTAGGGACTGCAGCTACAGCTACATAATAATCTTTGCGTGTTCCCTTCACCCATACTTTTTTAACCAATTGGTAATCTTCTAAAATACGAATGTTAATACTTACATTTCCCTTAGAAACTCCAAGTTCGGTTACAATATCATCGAGGGAGAGTGCTTCGGGTGACAGGTAGAGCAAAGCATAAATTTGTCCACACACGCGATTTAAAATTCCCAAAAGCGAAACTGCAATACGACCCGACCCTTCAATAAAATTAGCTTGAGCCTCAAGAAGTTTTTCGGATGAATTTTTTTTTATTTTTAATTTTGTATCCATTTTTCTTTTTGATAATTTTTAGCTAATTCACAATAATGAGCTGCCGAGGCTCTTAAAAATTGAAGCTCCTCCTCACTTAAGGGACGTTTAACACGAGCAGGGCTTCCCAAAGCTAGTGATTTGCCGGGAATAACAGTACCAGGGCTCACAAGGGAGCCAGCTCCAATAAAGCAATCATCTTCGATAACAGCATTATCGAGAATAATAGAACCCATTCCAATAAGGCAACGATTTCCAATTTGACAACCATGCACAACCACACGATGTCCAATGGTAACAAAGTCTCCAATGATGATAGGAGCCGGTTTTGCAGATTCTTTTGTTGTAACATGCACCATGGTTAAATCCTGAATATTTGTTTTACTGCCTATGCGAATAGAATGTACATCTCCACGAATAACTGCCCCAAACCAAACAGAACAATCCTCACCTAAAACCACATCACCAATCACCATGGCATTGGGAGCAATAAAAGTGCCCTTGCCGATTTTTGGACTGATATCTTTAAAACTGGTAATCATACATAATGCGGGTCCTGTCACTGGGGAAACCTTTTTAATGCTCGCGCTCGTTACCGCTGCGCGTTAAAAAGGTTTCCCCGTGCCACCCGCAATTCCCTACATCTTATATTTCCCAAAATCTTCGGGGGCAAGGCTTTCTAAAATTTCAGCCCATTTTTGTTCTTTCATTTCCCCTTCGTCAAGTTTTTTAGAAAGATCAACACGTCTTGATTTTTCTAAAACTTTTTTGGAAACAAAAATAGGAGCCTGGGTTCTTAAGGCAATGGCAATGGCATCCGATGGTCTGCTATCGAGATCAATTTTTTTGTCATCACGAGAAAGATAAACACGGGCAAAAAAAGTATTATCTGTTAAATCGTTAATTTCTACTCGATCTACCTTGATACCATAAGAATCCATGATCCGTTTCATCAGATCGTGAGTCATGGGTCTAGCTAACTCAATTTTTTCAAGCTCTGTTGCAATAGACGAAGCTTCAATTAAACCAATCCAAATTGGAAGAGCTGTAGCCTCAGTTGCATCTTTCAAAATAATAATTGGCATATTTGTGAAAGGATCAATTGTAAGTCCTGTCACCTTCACTCGAATGAATTCGTCTGAATCCTGTGGATTCATTAAAAACCTCCCCCATCAAAGAAAAATGATTTGCTTTGATAACTTTTACATCGATATACTTTCCGGTCAAATCTTCTTTTACACTTTCTTTTTCCTGTGGAAAATGCACAATTTTATTGGACCTGCTTCTTCCTGCCCAATTCATTTTTAAAGCATCAAAACTTTCGACTAACACTTCTTCGACTTTTCCTTCTCTTGCTTTATTTTTTTCTAACGCAATTTGTTTTTGTCTAGTTTGAAGTATATCCAAACGATGTTTTTTTTCTGCCACACTTAAACGATCGGGCATGCGAGCAGCTGCTGTGCCTGGTCTTTCGGAATAAGCAAAACAAAAACTCATGTCAAAACCAACTTGGTTTAAAAGAGAAATAGTTTCTTCAAATTCTTCTTCTGTTTCTGAAGGAAATCCCACAATAAAATCGGTGGTAAAAGCCATGTTTGATTTTATCTCTTTTAACTGCTGGATAATTTCCAAATAATGCTCCCGTGTATATTGACGACGCATGTCTTTTAACACGCGATTAGAACCAGATTGAACGGGAAGATGAAAAGAAGGACATAAAATAGTAAGCTCACCAAAAAGTTTAATTAAATCACTCCCCACATCCTTGGGATGTGATGTGGTAAAACGAAGCCTTTCTAAATTTGTTTGATTAGCAATTTCTTGTAGCAGTTCTGAAAATTGAAGTTCTCCCCGATCTTTTAAACCATAGGAATTTACATTTTGTCCCAAGAGAGTTACCTCTTTAACACCCATACCAACAAGGGCTTTGATTTCCTGGATGATTTCCTGACTTGGTCTGGAAACCTCACGGCCTCTAACACGGGGAACAATGCAAAAAGAACAAACATTGTCGCAACCCTTTTGAATATTAACAAAGGCTTTAATACGGCTTTCTTCCTCATGGGGATTTACCAAATTAATAAACTCAAAATCTTTTTGAGAACTAAACTGGGTATTTAAAATGCGAACTTTTTCATTTTTAGTTTTTTCTTGTTTGGCTTTTGCAATCATTTCAGGCAAATTTTTAATGGCATCGGGGCCAAAAACCAAATCGATAAAAGGAAAACGTTTAAAAAGATTTTCTTTTTCTTGCTGAGCCACGCAACCACATACCCCCACTAACAGTTGGGGATTATCTTCAAGCCGTTGGCGCACACGCCCCAGATCACTAAACACCTTTTGCACAGCTTTTTCACGAATGCTGCAGGTAACAAATAAAACAAGATCGGCTTCCCCATCGTCCTTGGTTTCAAGATAGCCTTGACGAGAAAGCAGACCCTTCATGTGCAACGAATCTTGCTCATTCATTTGGCAACCATAAGTTTTAATGAGGGCTTTCACAGGTTTTTAAAAGGTTTCATCAACCTTGATGTGATCGAGTATTTTTTCGACTTCTACACCTAAATCAACTTCACCCATCACATCAGAGTAATCGTCATTAGCGCAGTATTCGTCAGCCCGTTCTTGAAAACGGGAGGCATGTTTTAAATCGTGCTTAATGGTTTCTACATAGCTATCGGGATGCTTTTTCATGATATGCTCAACATACTTGTTGAGATTTTCAGCAGCTTTTTTCTTTTGTTGTTCGCGGATTTTTTTCCAGTTTTTAAGGTAGTGAAGACGGCAGTAGCCAAGGGTGGTTCCCACATTACGACAATCCTTCATTTTACAAAGCTTCAGTGCTTTTTTGGCCATGTTAAGAAAAGGAGAAGACCTATCATATTAAGGACTTACAACCCTGCCCTCTATTCTTTGTAAAGGACAATTGAAAGATTGTCAAGGTTCTAAGCTTTATTAGGCAGTGCCACTCTCTTTGCCACCCTTCACATCATTTTTTACTTCAACACCAACTTTGGCTGCTCCTTTTGCAGTTTCACCAGCAGTCATGGCAGCTTGTGCGTCTTGACCACGCTTACTAGATGCAGCGGTACTTAAAACACCACCGGCAATTCCTCCAGCGGCTTGGGTATAGGTAATACCTTTTTGAACTTTTTTAACTGTTTTGGCGTTTTTAGCAAGTTTGGCTGCTTTTTCAGGACTAACTTCCTTTGCTTTATCAGCACTTTTAGCACCTTTGGTTGCATCAGCAACTTTTGTAGCGCCACCAGCATCTTCGGCGCCTTTAGCTCCCTTGGCAACGGCATCGGCCCCTTCGGCACCATCTGCCACAGCTTCGGCACCTTCAGCTCCTTGAGTTACTGTACCAGCACCCTCGGCACCATCAGCTACAGTACTTACTCCCTGAACTCCTTCGGTAACAGCATCAGCACCTTGGGCTCCTTCGGCAACTGTTCCTGCAGCTTCTGCACCTTCGGCTACAGTAGCAGCTGTTTCAGCACCTTCAGCCACGGTTTCAGCTGTTTCAGCAACTTTAGCCACGGTTTCAGCTGTTTCAGCAACTTCAACTACGGTTTCAGTAGTTTCAGCAACTTTAACAGCAGTGTCAGCACCTTTAATTGCAGTTGAAGTGCCTGTAGTTGCAGCACTTGCACCCGGCACCCAACAAAGGGCTAAAGAAGCTACATCAAGCGCCAAACAAGCACCTTGTGTTACATCGCCTGCAGTATCCAATTCGTTGGCAGCATTTTCATTTCCAGCCTCCCAGTCTTTATCCATTTGTACTTTTTGTTCGGCAGCACTTACCGTCACATCACGCTCATCTCTGGGTTGATCAACAGCAGTTTGATCACCACTAATTGTTCTAATTGTTCCTGAATCGGCCATAAAAACTCCTTATTTAAAAATTTTTAAGAATTTAAATCTGACTCCACACTCACCACCCCCGCATCAGAAGGGGAACTATTTGCATCTTCGGGAGGGATTCCTTCTTCAGCTCCGCTGCCATTTTGTTCGGGCTGTAAAAGTTGTTCCTTCATAAAGGCATCATTTTGATCTTCTCCTTCAAAAACAGCCCGTCTTCCTGCGCTATTCTGTTCTTCTACTTCCCTTTGAGCCTCTTCTGCCTTAGTTCCCTTATCAATTTGATCCCCTCCAGCGATACCACAAATTGCGCTTATAATACCTAAAACAGCGGCGAGAGGGGGAATTTCAATGGCAATAATGGCTGCAATACCAAAACCTACTGCTACTCCTGTTAGGGCATAACCAGCATCTTTATTTCCAGATCCCGCAGCTTTAATACGATCTTCGGCACCTGCGTCTTCATCAGCCAATGTTTTTTCCTTGGCATCCACAGAACGAGTATCAGTCATCGTGGCTGCAATTTCATTTCCATCAACTTGCTCTATCCCCGTATCTTCGCTAGAATCTCCTCGAAGAGAATCAAGCTCGTCCCCACCAGCCGTAGAAGCTGTACCTGCACTTAAGGCCTGATTTCTGGTAGCACGACCACTGGAACTAGAAGTGTAAGTAGAAGTACTTTGATTGGGGCTAGACCCTTCAGAAGCACTACCAGTAGAACTCGTTCCATTTGTTGTTGTGCTATTTGCAGTTTCTACCATAAATCTCCTCACCCTTATTCTCGGCTATCCACCCCCTAAAGTTTCTTCAGGGGTCTGTACCCCCCAATAATGAACGAAAAATACTTACTCCAATAGTAGCATGTCCGAAACAAATCCGAAATAGCTCTTTCATATTTTTAACTATTTGATTTTATATGTCATTTTTTTGACTTTTTCAAAAAAAGATTGATATCTTTGGGTAATTGTTTTAAAAAGCTCACCTCTGGAGGCTTTTATGGCTTATGCATGTGAACTAACAGGTAAAAGAAAACTAAAAGGACATCGAGTGTCTCATGCCAATAATAAAACCATTCATTATCAAATGCCCAACATTCAAGTGCGTACTTTTTTTCTGCCCGAACTTAAATCGAGAGTGCGAGTTAAAGTTTCTACATCAGCTTTAAGAACAGTAACTAAATTAGGAGGACTCTCTCTTTTTTTAGTAAAAGCAAATCCTACACAACTTTCAGTACGTCTTCAAAAAATTCGTTCCACACTTTTGCAAAAAGGTTTTAAAAATTAAGTGCTGTGAAAAACCTGGGTGTCTTTTTTTTCTTTCTCCTCATCGGATGTTACCATCCCTCTGAAGTTGTTAATTTACCAAAAACAAATCTTGTTCATCCACGCACCTTATTTGTAGCCCTTGATGGAATTGATTATGAGCTTGTAAAAGAATTAAAAAACGAAGGTGCTTTTCAAATTTTTGAAAATCCCATTCCACTTATTTCCACCTTCCCTTCGGCAACCACCATTGGCTTTACAGGAATTTTCCAACCGTTAAACGTGGGAGCTGTTCCAGGTTACGAGTCTCGTTTTTACACTCCTGAAAAAAATAAAATTATGGGTGGAACACCCTTTGATGTTTACGACATTCCCATTCGTTATAAATATTACTTCGATGAGTTTCGCCATAAAATGTTTGAAAAAGCCATGATGTATTCGCTTCCTGGCCTTGCGGCTAAAGGAGATCTCATTCGTACCAAAAAAGCTTTGTTTGCCTCCAACAAACCTATTGTGATGACTTATATAGGAGGAACCGATGGCTTAGCCCATCTTTCAGGTCGCTTGCGAACTAAAAGATACCTTCGCTATTTTGATACTTATTTAACCAAACTCAAAAAAAAATATGAGGAAAAAAGAAACGAACCTCTTCGTATTATCGTCTATTCAGATCATGGATTTCATCATCAAAAACCCAAAACTGTCTCCAACGAGGAAATAAAAAAGAACCTCAAAAAAGTAGGACTCCATTTAGATACAAAACAAAAATCCCTTTATGAAATTATTACTGTTAAGTATGGCCTTCTCAGTTCTGGTGTGTTTTTCACACCAAAGGAAAATCGTAAGAGAGCGGCTTTGGCTGTTTGTGAGGTTAAAGGTATTGATCTTGTATTTTGGAATGATGAAAAAAATCATTCTATCTGGATGTGTAATTCTAGGGGAGAAAGCGCTCGTTTAGATTATCAATCTCAAAAAATATCTCGCTACGTAGTCCTTAAAGGAGATCCTCTTCACTACTTACCCCTTCTTAAAAAACAAGGCTTGGGTCAATCGTGGATTTCTGAAAAAACCTGGCTCACCCTTACTAATCATCAAGAATATCCTGATGCTCCTTATCGTCTCTACGATGCTTTTTTTAATTTAGTGGAAAATAAGGCCGGTGTTATGTTTAGCACACAAAAAGATTATCAGTTTGGAAGTTTTGCAGCACGATTTGGAAGTCTTTTAAAACCAGGAGGACATAAGGGAACTCATGGCGGACTTTTTTGGGAAAGCTCAGCGGGAATTGCGATGGTAAGTAAAAATTCCCAAAAAAAATTACCCACCGTTTTACGATACGATGAACTTTTTCCTTTTTTTATCCCAGAAGTTACAAATCATTTAAAAAATCACAAAATAAATTTTTTTCATTGAAAAAAATGTGGCAGGGGGCGGAATTGAACCGCCGACCAAGGGCTTATGAGTCCCCTGCTCTACCCCTGAGCTACCCTGCCAAATGCTTTAAGCAACCTCTGTGATTTTACCACCTCGGCCAGATTTAGCTTTTGCTAAATCTGCCCCCTTCGCTACCCTGCCAAATGCTTTAAGGGCTTGTTGAAAAATGTAGTTTTCCACTAATTCTGTCATTCCCGCGGAGGCGGGAATCCAGTCTTTTCAATAAGTTCTGGATCCCTGCCTTCGCAGGGATGACAGAGGAATGACATTCTTCAACAGACCCTTTAAGCAACCTCTGTGATTTTACCACCTCGGCCAGATTTAGCTTTTGCTAAATCTGCCCCCTTCGCTACCCTGCCATTTAAAACGTTGGTTTGATGACCATAATCAAACTATCTTGTTTTTTAAGGGTATCCACATAACCCTTATCGCGCAAAAGAAAAGTTGCCAAAATTTCTTCGCTTCCATCATGATCCCAATCCACTAAGGTAAAATCGGTAATGGCTCCATCAAAATGAACTGAACTCCAATTTTCTTGAAAACCATACCCTGTCCAAACCAGCCTTGCTAGAGAACTACTTCGAACAGAAGGAACAGCACCTACAACGTTTTTAAGATACCCCTCATTTCTTGGAAGATAAACACATAATTCACTACGCGTGCGTAACAAGGATTTACTGGGCAGTTGAGGTCCCATAGATACTCCCTCTTCAAAAGGCCTATTTTCTAAGAGAGGAAGTTGGCCTTTTCCTACAACTTCAAAGTGCAAAGGAACATAAAAACGATGATTGGTAACCTGATTCATCATATCCTTCACGGGTAAGTTAAAATAAGTAACCCTGCCCCCATATTCTTGCCCGCTTTTCCAAGTAGACTTCCACTTTCCTTCCTGCATCTGGTAATGAACCAAAATACCCGTAGGACTTAAAGCTAAAAACCCATCTAATTTTTCAGTACTCTTGGGAAAACCCGACACATCATAAAGAGAAGGTTGCTCCCCCGCCCATTGCCCTGGAAGACGAATAGAATCTTGAGCAATAAGCTTTCCATTTTGCCCCTTCGGTGCTTGCCAAACCATGCGGAAAAAAGGCCCGCTAAAATCCCCTGCACCAAGGCGGTTTTGTGATAATAAAATTTTTTCCCCATTCCATAAAACAACATTGAGATAAGCCGATAAATTGCCCTTCTCAAAATATTTTCCATCGGTCAAACTAACCACTAAAGAAGTAACCCTTCCCAGGTAAAAACCTGTCAGTAACACCTCATCTAAACCATCACCATCCACATCAAAGGCAGAAACCTTCATCCATTGTGCTTTTGATTTATTGTTATATTCAAATGATTTAATAAGTGTTTCTTCGTGTTTTTCATAAAGAATCAAGCCATCGGGGTGAATTACCACTAAATCATGGCGATTGGGCGTGATAAAATGGCCTAAAGTTAACCCAATAAGGGTTTTTGGGATACGGTCGGAAGACCAAAGGGTAGAAGGAAAATAGGCAAAACTCTCCCCTACTACCCCTAAAAAGGAGAAGAAAAATAGGAGGTTTAAAACAAAAATAGGCCTTTTAATCATAAAAACCCTGTAAAATCCTATGCTTCATACCAAATCCCTCCCAAATGAGCAAAAAAATAATCCTTTAGGCATAGAAAAAAAATATGCTAAAATAAATACTTAAGAACCCAAGGGTTATTTTGGGGGTTATAGACCTCAAAACAACTTTAAGGGGGTTTGTATCCGATAATTATCTTGGAGTAAAAGATGGTAGACAATACACAAGCAACAACAGGAGCCCAAACAGCGGGAAGCACAGAAGCTGCCCCAGATGATGGCAATCCCTATCCAGATGCCATGGAAAGCGATCCTTCAAACACAAGTCGCTCCATTATTGACAGCTTAAATACCTATGGCCGGGACATGAATAGTCCCGAAAATAGTGCTATTGCCAAACATATTTATGATCAAACTCCAGAAGGACAAATTGGAAATCAATTTTCAGAGGAAGGATTTTTTACCTACTACAGCGAAACCCACCCTACTGAACTCAAAGAAAGCGGGGCCGAAAGAGCCTCACAAAATCCTGATCTGGCTACCTTTGTTATTAATGGGGGTGAATGGTCTGATTTTGATCAAGCAAGTGCAGGTTACAATGTAGGTGATCCAGAGAAAGGCATTATGGATCCTGAAGGGGAATTGGTGGCCTACAGTGAATCGGAGGCTGAGTTAGAAATGCAAACCCTGGCTTTTAGTCAATCGGGTTCTGCTACAGTTGATGCAGCAAGTATGGAGGATGAAAGCAACTCTGAAACCGAGGATCCCTATGGGGGTCTTATGAGTTCAGAATTTATGCCAACCAACCGAACGAAAGGATAAATTATGGGTAGCGGTTATAATGAGTCTTACGTCACGGCCACCAGAGACCAGAGCACGGCCAATCAAGCGATTGCTGAAAATGCTGATGCAACCGATTATGATATTGCCAAGCTGCAATCTGATGCGGTTGTTCAGCAAGCCAAGTATGATTACATGGCCAGAATTTATGAGGCTGATAAAAACTATCAAATCCAGATGGAAGCTTTGCGTGTACGTGAAAAAGAAGCTGAATTGCAATTTAAGGTTGATTGGAAAAATGCTGAAAATGATAGTATTAGAGCAGAAGCTTCAATGCGAAGTGCCGATGCCGATTATCTTGAGGCCACTGCAGAATTAACTGAGGCAGAAAGTGAAGCTGAAATTGATGCGCTGCAGGCAGCACCTTCTAGTTCGATGTCGGGGCATTGGTACGGATAATTAAAGGGGGAAGGGCATGGAAGACATTAAAGATCCAATGGAGTTTATTTGGGACAAGGTTCCCAAAAATAAACAGGGAGCTATTCACTATTTACCAGGTGATATCCCCTATCTTTATCGCAATGGTTTTGTTGATTCTACCCGTTACACTTACGACCAGTGGAAAAAAGCCTTTGAAGATTGCAAACAAGACGATGATTCCTACATCGTTAATAAAAATAAATTTTTATCTCTCAGAACATATCGCTATAATGGTCCTGTCTTTGAACCCTTCGATTCTAACCGAGTACGTGAAGGCGAATGGACGGATGAACAACTTAAAAAACTCTTCACCTTAAGTATTAAAGTTTCTTCTACCATCACCGAAGAAATTTTTTGGAACTCGGTTTCTGCCCTTAAAAAACAAGGTCTTGTTAAAAACGGTAATCTCTTGGTGAACAAGACGGTTAAAACCCAACTGGGGTATTTGATCGAACGCTTCCCCTCCCCCAGACGCCGCTTGGAAAAAGAAGTATCCAGACTACGAGAAGAAAGAGAAACACAGGTGAGAAACACGGCTAAAAATAGAAATGCCAGCGGTTATGTTATTGGAAAATTATCGAGTGAAGATAAAATGGAAAAGTTTCAAAAAATGCAATCAAGCGGACCTCAAAAAACTACCATTCCTCAACCTGCAACAAGTGAAACCATCGATTTAAAAAAACTCAAAAAACCATCCGGAAGAATTTCTGGGTAAGTATCTTTTGTCCTTAATGTCATCACGAACATCTCAACCAGAAAGTCATACATGGACCCGCCCGTTTGCAAGAGGAAAGTTTTTGAATAGGAATGGTTTGGTTTGCTGTCATACATCCGGCTTGTTTGTGGACTTTGTCATAAGTCCTAGCCCAAATAGAATTCGCGCTTT
>Ga0209343_10000947_pt1 | contig 40095 bp, 38 predicted proteins | sample RifCSPlowO2_02_FD_184026 | JGI IMG/M metagenome (GOLD analysis project Ga0209343, IMG submission 184026) | Groundwater microbial communities from Rifle, Colorado - Rifle CSP2_plank lowO2_0.2 (SPAdes) (version 2) | ecosystem: Environmental > Aquatic > Deep subsurface > Groundwater | place...
AGGACTTGATAAGGGAATAACCATTACCTGCGTCCTGCGCCTAACCGGGGACCATTTCTCGCAGCAACGCGGCTCGCGATGAAACGGGAACAGACCCTAACACAGGCGCGTGGATGGTTTGCGTGCCCCAACCAATGATTTGTCGGGATGCTGTATATGAGTAATCAGCGGTTTATCTGCGCCGTGTTGCTGGCTGCCGTGGCGTGTTTACCGGCAAGCGTGCTGGCCGTTGGCAAGTGCGAGCGTTTGCTGGCCACTGGCAACCCGCAGTCGCCGCCGTATTTGTGGCGCGATGCGCAGCATCCGCCGCAACTGCAAGGCGCCAGTGTCGATTTGCTGCAACATCTGGGGCGTGAGCTGGGGATTGAGATTGCCGTGCTCGACACTGGCAGTTGGGCGGCCGCCCAGGATGAGGTACGCACCGGGCGCATGGACCTGCTCCTGGATACGCCGCTGACCCTGTCCCAGCTGGAGCAGCTGGATTACGTGTATCCGGCGCCCTGGTCGGACGATACGCTGGTCTGGGTGCGCCGTGAGCAGCCTCTGGTGTACAACGACTGGGGCAGCCTGCGCGGCTATAAAGGCGCCGATCTTCGCCAGGTACCCGACACCTCAGGCTTTGCTGCCTTTGCCAAGGACAACCTTAATCTCTCCGCCCAGACCGAGCTGCCCCAGGCCCTGCAAGCCCTGGCCCAGGGACAGTACGACTATCTGCTGGCGCCGCGTGATGGCGGGCAGTTGGCTCTCGCCCAGCTGGGTTTGACCGAGCAGTTGCAAGCCTTGCCGACTGCGCTGATGAGTCAGGGGTTGTTCCTGGGCCTGTCCCATAACTCGGCGTGCAATGAGCCGTGGCTGCGCGGACAGTTGGCGAAAAAGATGACAGAATTGCTCGCCTCAGGCGTGCCTGCAGCCGTGCTGCACACCAATATGGCGCGCTGGCAAGCGCAGCAGGCGCCGGCCGTTGACACCCCGATCCAGTAGGAAGTTTCTGTGCGTAATCGACATCACTGCATTCTCGCCTTGAGTCTGGCCCTGGCCGGCTGCGCGGTTGACCCCGTGCCCAACGAACAGCTGCGCTTGAGCGAGCAGGCGCTGGTCCAGGCGCGCGCCGTGGGCGCCACCGAGCAGGTGGCCGAGATGCGCTTGGCCGAGCAGCAACTGGCCCGTGCGCAGAAGAACATGGCCGAGCAGGATTACAAACGTGCCCGCGTGCTGGCCGAGCAGGCTGAGCTGGACGCCCGCCTGGCCGAGTCGCGCGTGCTGACGGCCAAGAGCCAGGCACAACTGGTCGAGCTGCAGGCGCGCATCACCCGCCTGCGCAAGCAACTGGGGGATCTGCAATGAATCGCCCAGCCCTGTGTCTGTCGAGCCTCTGCGCCGTCGTCATGCTGCTCGCCGGCTGTGCTGATCAGCAGCGTAGTGAAAGCGCTCTGGAGGCGGCCCGCGTCAGCTTCTACAAGGTCAAGGAAGCGCCCGAGGTGCTGCGCAACTCGCCCAAGGACGTGCTTCGCGCTGGCGAGTCACTGGCCCGCGCCGACCGTTATGCCGGTTACTGGGGCAGCAGCGAGGATGTCATCCACTACGCCTACCTGAGCCAGCGCTACAGCGACATCGCCAGTGAGAGCAGCCAGTTGCTGGTTAATCAGGCGCACATTGCCAAGCTGGAGGGCGAGCGTCAGCGCCTGCAGCAGGCCTTGCGTGATGCCAAGTTGCTCAGTGTGCAGCAGCAGGGCCAGGCGCAGGATGAGCAAATGGTCAGCCTGACCCGTAATCAGGGCGAACGCGGCCTGGTGATGACCCTGGGCGATGTGCTGTTCGAGCCGGCCCAGGCCAGCCTGAATGCCTCGGCCAATCGCACGGTGCTGAAGCTGGTGCAATTTCTTCAGCTCAACCCGCGACGTATCGTGCGTATCGAGGGCTATACCGACAATCAGGGCAACCAGCCCTCCAACCTGGCGCTGTCTCGCGAGCGCGCCCAGGAAGTGGCCAATGTGCTGGAAGACCTCGGGGTCAACAAGCAGCGCCTGCAGGTGGTGGGCTACGGCGAAGCTTACCCGCTGGCGGAAAACGCCTCGCAACGCGGTCGCGCGCAGAATCGCCGGGTAGAAATCGTCTTCTCCGACGACCAGGGCCAGCTCAGCCCGGCACGTTAAACCCGCGGACAAACAAAACCCCGGCCGCCGCAAGGCGCCGGGGTTTTTTATGGCTCTGTCTCAGTTACCTGTTGCACGGAGCTTTGTAGGGTGGGTTAGGCGCGAACCACGGCCTGTCAACAACGCAAAACCCAACCGCGCCGTAACCCACCATGGCGCTCAACCGGCAAGCCGCATGCTGGGTTACGCGGTGGCTGCTTGCGCGGTGATGCAAGCCACCGGCGCCCGCACCGCTAACCCACCCTGCGAATGACCGCGCCCCAAACATCGGCCGGCCACAGGCCTCAACATATAACCGGTACATAAGCTTTTTTATTGCGCCTGCGGCCCTGGATTGAGAACTGTGCTGTATCGTCGACTATGTTGGTAACTGTGCCGGTTCAGTGACTGCCGGCTTTGTTACTGTATCGGTTCAATTTAGCGGACCTGCAACCATGACCAATCTGTTGCTCTATCAGCGCATCGCCCAGCAACTGGCCGAGGATATTCGCCGTGGCGTGTATCAGCCTGGCGAGCGGGTGCCGTCGGTGCGCAAGCTGAGTGCGCAGATGAGTGTCAGCCATGCCACGGTGTTGCAGGCCTACGCCAATCTGGAGGACCAGGGCCTGATCCGGGCGCGTCCGCAGTCGGGCTTTTATGTCCATCAGAGCGCCGCGCTGACTGCCCAGACGCCGGAGATTGCCAGGGTTGAAGGCCCGGCGCTGGTGACCCGCAGCAGCATCATCAGCCAGGTACTCAGCGAATCGCGCACCGAGGGTGTATTGCCACTCGGCGCCGCCGTACCACACAGCTCTTATCTGCCGGTGCGTGCCTTGCAGCAGCAGGTGGCCAAGGTCACCCGTTTTCATGGCTCCCAGGCCTTTGGTTATATGTTCAGCCCAGGTCATGAACCCTTGCGTCGCCAGGTCGCCATTCGCATGCGCGATGCTGGCGTGGCGGTGGCCCCGGCCGACGTGGTGATCACCCATGGCTGCACCGACGCGGTACACATGACCCTGCGGGTAATGACCCAGCCGGGTGATCTGATTGCCGTTGAGTCACCGACCTATTACGGCTTGCTGCAGGTGGCCGATCTGCTGGGCCTGAAGGTCATCGAGATCCCCAGCGACGCCAACACCGGCATCAGCCTGGAGGCCTTGCAGTTGGCGGCCAGCCAGTGGTCGATCAAGGCGTTGGTGTTGACTGCTCGGGTCAGCAACCCCCTGGGCGGCACCTTGCCGCAAGCGCGTCAGCGTGAGCTGCTGCGCCTGGCCGAGCGCCATGATTTGCAGATTATTGAGGACGACATCTACGGCGAGCTGATGTTTGACGAGGGCGCCAGTCGTGCCCTCAAGGCCTTCGATCAGCAGGGGCGGGTGGTGTATTGCTCAAGCTTCTCGAAAACCCTGTCGCCGGGGGCGCGCATCGGCTGGGTGATTGCCGGCAAATACCAGCAGGCCATCCAGCGTCTGCAAACGTTTAGCTCCTACTCGGCCTGCAGCGTGACCCAGATGGGCGTGGCTGCTTATCTGGAAAACGGCGGCTACGACCGTCACCTGCGGCATATCCGCCAGGAGTACCGCAAGAACCTCACCGCGTTCCAGTTGGCGGTGCAGCAGCACTTCCCGGAGGGCACGCAGATGACCCGGCCGAATGGCGGCTTCACCCTCTGGCTGAGTTTGCCGGCGGCGGTCAACTGCAAGGAGCTGCATGTGCGGGCCTTGCAGCACGGCATCAGCATCGTCCCCGGCGGCATCTTCAGCAACACCGAGCAGTTCAACCACTGCCTGCGCCTGAGTTGTGGCTTGCCGTGGAGCCGCGAGGTGGAGCGGGCGATCATGACCCTGGGCATGCTCGCCAGCCAGCTGTGCCAGGAGGCTGGCGGCAGTTGAGCAGCCCTGTACGGATACCGGTGCTTGCCAGCGCGCAGGCTGGCGGCGAGCATGGCGCTTTGGCCTGGCGTGCGCCGCACATGCTCCGTTACTGCCTGATGGCCTTGCTGCTGTGCCTGAGTGGCTGCGATACGCCGGACAGTCCAGCGCCCGCAGCCCCCACCACGGCCCCTGCCGCCCCTGAGCTGGCGGATGCCGCTCCCGATGCGCCAGCTCCGCCGTCTGTGCCTGTGCCTGCGCCTGCCCAGCCGGCAGCGGCGCCTAAGCCGGTGACCCGCAAGCCGGCGGGCAAATCGAGCGCGGCCAGGCAGACGCTGGCCCCGCTGCCTCTCGATTTGAGCCTGCCCCGCGAGCTGGTCGAGCAACTGCAGCCGGGCCAACCGATCCCTGACATCGTGCCCCGGCCACGCCTGCTGCCGCCGCTGTTTGAGAAAAAACCGGCCGCGCCCTCGGCCTTTCAGCTCAGCGGCAAGCTGATCACCAATGACCTGGACCGCGAGAAACTGGAGTCGGACAACTTCCTGGACAAGGTCGACGGCGCCCAACTCAACTTCGAATTTCGCCAGTAGCGGCACGCCTCAAAAGCGCAACTCGCCGGCCTCGATGCGCGCCCACAGTGGCTGATCCAGCACCTGGAACTGCGCCGCACCGGGCACGCGTACCAGCAGCGGGTCGTCGGTTTGCGTCGGGTCGTAGGCCACTTGCTTGAGGTCGTTCTTCTTGTATTTGAAGGTGCCGGTGGTTTCCAGCTCGCTGAGCAGGCGAATAAACAGCGGCGCGGCATAGGCCGGTAACTGGCCATCCAGATACTGCGCCAGGGCCTGGGGATCGAGGCTCGCGCCCGCGGCCAAACGCAGCGCCGCCATGCCGCAACGACCATCGCAGCCGTTGATGGCCACGCCATACACCACCGCATCCTCCACCCCTGGAAAGCCGCCCAGCACGCTTTCCACTTCGGTGGTGGAAACGTTCTCGCCCTTCCAGCGGAAGGTATCGCCCAGGCGATCGACAAACTGCGCGTGCTTGCAGCCGATGTCGCGCATCAGATCGCCGGTGTTGAACCAGGCATCGCCCTTTTTGAATACGTCGCGCAGGATCACCGCCTCACTCTTGGCCGGGTCGGTGTAGCCGTCGAAGGGAAATTTCTTGCTGATTTCGCTGATCAGCAGGCCGGGCTGGCCGGCCGCGACCTTTTCCAGAAAGCCCTTGGCGTTACGCAGCGGCCGGTCATTGTCCAGGTCGTAGCGGACGATGGCGAAGGTAGCCGGAGTAAAGCCGACGGTGTTGTCGAAGTTGAAGACGTTGGTGAAGGCGATATTGCCCTCGCTGGAGGCATAGAACTCGGCAATCTTCTCGACCCCGAAGCGCGCCTTGAACTCGGCCCAGATCGCCGGGCGCAGGCCGTTACCGATCATGCTGGTCAGGCTGTTGTTGCGCTCATCAGCCGTGACGGGCTGGTTGAGCAGGTAGCGGCACAGCTCGCCGATATAGCCGAAGCTGGTGGCCTGATAGTGGGCGACGTCTTTCCAGAAGGCGCTGGCAGAAAACTTGCGCCGCAGGGCGATAGCCGCGCCGCCGGCCAGGGCCGAGCCCCAGCACACGGTCACCGCGTTGTTGTGATAACAGGGCAGGGTCAGGTAGAGCACGTCGCGGCTGTCCAGGCCCAGGCCCGAGTGGCCGAAACCACCGTAGGCCTTGATCCACTTACCGTGGCTCATGATCGAGGCCTTGGGCAGGCCGGTGGTGCCGGAGGTGTAGATATAAAAGCATGGGTCCTTCATCCGCACGCGCAGGCTGTCCGGCAGGTTCTGCTCGCTCTGGCGGGCCTGGCGCAGGCCCAGGTTGATCCAGCCGTCCGGGGTCGGGCCGCTGTCTTGCAGGGTGTCGCGGTCGGCCAGCCAGTAACACGGGCGCTCGGCGCCGGGCACCTGCTGGCGAACCTCGTTGAAGGCTTCGAGCAGCTCCTCGCCGACCACGAAAAACCTCGGCTTGACCAGATTCAGGCTGTGGCTGAGCAGCTTGCCGCGCTGGGTGGTGTTGAGCAGCGCGCCGATGGCCCCCAGCTTGGTCAGGGCGGCGAGCACGGCGAGCAACTCCAGGCGGTTTTCCACCAGCACTGCGACCACATCGCCATGGCCCACCCCGTCGGCCTTGAAGGCCCAGGCCAGGCGGTTGGCCCAGGCGTTGAACTGGCGATAGCTGAGGCGCCGCTGTTCATCCAGCAGCGCCGGATGGTCTGGATACCGGCGGGTGGCGCGCTCCAGGGCCCAGGCCAGGGACAGGGTCTTGTCGCGGTTGCGGATGCCGGCGTAATACAGGCCGCGCAACATGCGTCCCAGGCGCGGCAGGTGCTGGGGCAGGCGGGCAAGGAAGCGGGTCGGGGAAATCAAATCGGCTTGGGTCATGGCTCTCGCGCTTATCGTTGTTATGCGGGGCTGAAAAGGGGCCAGGCGCGAATCTAATCAATTGCTCGTCGACCGGCTATGACCTTGGCGCAGACACGCCGGGCAGATCGGCAAGCGCGGCGGCAATGCCTCGGCGCAGCGCGACAACCGGCCGGGCGCGCGCCACGCAACAGGCCCGTCAGCACCTCCATAAAGCGACCACAAGGCCTAATGCCGATCAGTTAAGAGGCTCGCCCGGAGCATTTACCGTACACCAGGCGCCAGAGGCGTGGCCCGAATGCAATCCAGGGGCGGATTTGCAGGGCAACGAGCGCCCCGGATTGCATCCGGGCTAGCAAAAGCCATTCCCTTGGCTTAAGTGCTCGGCATTAATCACAGAGCCTACCGTTGGTCGTTTTTTAGGCGGGCACGCAGGCCGCCCATTTAGCGCCCAAGGGCCGTATTCCGGGCGCTGCGGCAACCTGCTGGAGGCCTCGTGGCGCCAGCGGTCCAGCGGTTTTGCCCCGCGTTGAAAATGGATGGTTTGCAGGGGCCAAATGACATGTTAAAAAGCGCGCGTTTTTTCCATTCCCGCATTCCACAAGAGGTAACCATCCCCAACTATGACCATGCGCATCTGCATCCTGGAAACCGACATCCTCCGACCTCAGTTGATCGAGCAGTACCACGGCTATGGCCGAATGTTCAGGCAGTTGTTTGAGAAACAGTCGATACCGGCGCAGTTCGATGTGTTCAACGTGGTGGAAGGTTGCTACCCCGATGCGGCCCAAGGCTACGACGCCTACCTGATTACCGGCAGCAAGGCCGACTCGTTCGGCACTGATCCGTGGATTCAGACCCTGCGCGAGTTTCTGCTGGAGCGCTACGCCAACGGCGACCGGCTGATCGGCATCTGCTTCGGCCACCAACTGCTGGCCCTATTGCTGGGCGGCAAGACCGAACGTGCGGCGCAAGGCTGGGGCGTTGGCGTCAATCGCTACGCCCTGCTCGAGCAACCCGAGTGGATGAGCCCGCGCCTGGAACACCTGGACATGCTGGTGTTCCATCAGGACCAGGTCACCGAGCTGCCGACCGGCGCCACGCTGCTGGCCAGCAGCGCGTTCTGCCCTAACGCCGCCTACCACATTGGCGACCAGGTGCTGTGCTTCCAGGCCCACCCGGAGTTTGTCGACGACTACGAGTTGGCGCTGCTCAATCTGCGCCGCGAGTTTCTCGGCGAGGCCCGCTACCAGCAGGCCATCAGCAGCATGAACCTGCAGCATCAGGGCGTGGCCGTGGCCGAATGGATGTTGCGTTTCGCCAGCCAGGAACGCGCCCAGAACAGCCTGGCCGCCTGATCAGGCAGCAACAAAAAGCCCCGCCAGTTTTCGCTGGCGGGGCTTTTTGCGTTAGGGCTGGGCTGATGAAGGGCGGCCCCAGGCGTCTCGTCAGCAGTCCGCCACGAACTATCGATGCCAAGCTATAGTGGAGGTAATTTATTTTTATTAGTGTGAATTAATTTGGTTTTTGGTGATTTGTTTTGGTTTATTTTTGTTGTTCGGGGGTTTCTTTTGGTGATATTAGATAGAGTTCCTTTTCAAGGAAATTATTTATCTCTTCAAGTAGGATGTCTATTGCTGACTTCACGCAGTTGATATATTTCAATACATTTTCCGTGTCGGGAATTATAGCGTTCTCTCCATGCGCAATGCAGTTTCGAATGTGAACTAGTCTGTCAATGTCGTTTGTAACTGATGAGAATTTTTCAAAGCTCAGTCCGATGTTTGTGCATATTTCGTTTAGTGCTGAGCTGTTGAGATTTGATTTTGTGTCAATTTTTGTTTTGAATTTTATTGGTGAGTTTAATGCTTGGTTAAATTTTTCGGTAAATTCAATCTTTTGAATGAATGATTGTTTTCCGCTTAGTGATTTGTAAGTGTCGCCAAGGCTTGCTACGACAAGCCTTGTGGGGATGTTTGTTGGGTTTAGTTTGATTTGATTTAAGTGGTTGAGTAGTATTTTCAAAGAATCAGCGGTAAATCCTTCCCAGTGTGCATATATCATTGGTATGCACATGCGATTCCAAAGTTTATCATTTCTGTCGATGGAGGTTGCCTTGAGTTTTGCAAACTCTCCATCTCTCCAATTATTATTTTCGACGATTTCGTCAATTATTTTATGCACTTGCAAAAATCTCTAGGGCTCTGTCCATTCTGGCTTTGATTCGAGTGTTGGAGAATGTGCTGGTGCCGATGTCGTTATAGTTTTTGTCCTTTTTGAGGGTGTCGATGGCTGCTATTATTTTTTCTTTATTGCTGTCAATGGATTTAAAGGTTTTTGGTATTGCGAAAGCTAAAGAGTCAAAAATATGAAGGGCGAAATTGCCTTTTGGTCGAAATATGTCTTTTCCGTAATTTTCGAGAAGAAAATCTACGAAATTGAGAAAGCTTTTCTTTTCTTTAACTAGGTCGAATTTTAACTCGCCTTTCGAAACGGCTCTCATGAATTCAGTTAGAAATTGAGGGACGGTTGTTCTGAATTCGCCTTGTAAATGTTTAAATGCAAAGAAGCGTAATACTAGCTCCTCAAGAAACATTTCTTCTTGTCGGCGAGGGGAGGGGCATATTAGCTCGCTTAGGCTTGGTTCTTTGGCAATATCCCGTAGGACTTGATTTAAATTTACTTGGTAAGAGCGGAAGATGCAGTTTCGGATCTCTTGATCTGAGAGTGGGCTGGCGCCAGTGTTTAGCCTGTTAAATAGCTCGTAACGAATGTCTTCGTTACTGTCCCATCTCACTATTTCTACTCGGCATACGGAGCGTTTAATTGTTGTTTTCAGTTTGAGCGGAAGAGCGTCTATGGTTATGTCTTCTAGCTCTTTTACCATCTCGCCCTCAGAGAGAGTGGAGTGGTTCTTTTCAGGGACGGTGGTTAAAAGTCCGAAAAAAGAGAATATTGTTGAGATTCGTTGAAGGCCATCAACTACTTCCCATTTGCCATGGTCATCTTCTGCCACAAAAATTGGTGGGATTGGAATTCCAAGTAAGACCGATTCTATGAAGCGTGTTTGCTGGAATATGGACCAACGAAAAACCCTCTGATATTCCGGTGCAATAAATAGATCGCCATCCTCAAACATGTTCATTAATTCGCCGAATGACATGTCGAGTCGATCAGTCTTTAGGTTGTTTCTCTTGGCGGTTATTACTTTCTCAAGCTTGGTCATAACATGCTCCTTGTAGTGGTGAGCTTGCACATGTGTTGTTTTTGATGAGTTTTTGGTGCGCAATTAGTTGTTTGACTTAGTAGTCGTAGCCAAGGTTGGGTGCCAGCCAGCGCTCACTGACGGCCAGGTCTTGGCCTTTGCGGGCGGTGTAGCTTTCGACCTGGTCTTTGTCTACCTTGCCGACGGCAAAGTATTGCGCTTGCGGGTGGGCGAAGTACCAGCCGCTGACGGCGGCGGTGGGGAACATGGCGTAGTGCTCGGTGAGGAACACGCCGCTGCGTCCGGCGTGGCCTTCGCTGGCCGCTGGGTCGAGGAGGCTGAACAGGGTGCCTTTCTCGGTGTGATCCGGGCAGGCCGGGTAGCCGGGGGCCGGGCGGATGCCTTTGTATTGCTCCTTGATCAGGGCGTCGTTATCCAGCACCTCGTCCTTGTCGTAGCCCCAATACTGGGTGCGCACCTGCTTGTGCAGCCACTCGGCGCAGGCTTCGGCCAGGCGGTCGGCGAGGGCTTTGACCATGATCGAGTTGTAGTCGTCGCCGGCCTCTTGGTAGGCCTTGGCCACTTCTTCGGCGCCGATGCCGGCGGTGGTGATAAAACCACCAACGTAGTCGGTCAGGCCGCTGTCTTGCGGCGCGACGAAGTCGGCCAGGGCGAAGTTCGGTTTGCCGTCGGGCTTGATGGTTTGCTGGCGCAGGTGATGCAGTTTGACCAGCGGCTGGCCGTCGTCGCCGTACAACTGGATGTCGTCGTCCTGCACCTGGTTGGCCGGCCAGAAGCCGAGCACGGCACGGGCGCGGATGAGTTTTTCCCCGATGAGTTTTTTCAGCATTGCCTGGGCATCGGCGAACAGGGCGGTGGCGGCTTCGCCGACCACTTCATCGCTGAGGATGCGCGGGTACTTGCCGGCCAGATCCCAGGCGATAAAGAAGGGCGTCCAGTCGATATAGTCAACCAGCACGTTGAGGTCGATATCCTCCAGCACCTGGGTGCCGGTAAAGCTCGGCACGGGCGGCTGGTAGCTGGCCCAGTCGAACGTGGGCTTGTTGGCGATGGCGGCCGCGTAGGATAGCCGTTCGGTGCGCTGGCTACGTGCGGCGGTGCGCTCGCGCACCTCCATATAGTCGAGGCGGGTGCGCTCGACGAAGGCGCTCTTCAGCTCCTTGGACAGCAACTGGGTGGCCACGCCGACCGCGCGTGAGGCGTCGGTGACGTAGATCACCGCGTCGTTCTGATACTTGGGCTCGATCTTCACCGCGGTGTGGGCTTTGGAGGTGGTGGCCCCGCCGATCATCAGCGGCAACTGCAGGCCCTGGCGCTGCATCTCGCGGGCGACATGGACCATCTCGTCCAGCGATGGGGTGATCAGCCCGGACAGGCCGATGATGTCGCACTTCTCGGCGATGGCGGTTTGCAGGATCTTCTCCGCCGGCACCATCACGCCCAGATCGACGATGTCGTAGCCGTTGCAGCCAAGCACCACGCCGACGATGTTTTTGCCGATGTCGTGGACGTCGCCCTTGACCGTGGCCATCAGGATCTTGCCCTTGGCTTCCGGTTTGTCGCCTTTTTCCAGCTCGATAAAGGGGATCAGGTGGGCCACGGCCTGCTTCATCACGCGGGCGGATTTCACCACCTGGGGGAGGAACATCTTGCCTTCGCCGAACAGGTCGCCGACCACGTTCATGCCGGCCATCAGCGGGCCTTCGATCACTTCGATCGGCCGGGCGCACTGCTGGCGGCATTCTTCGGTGTCTTCGACGATAAACGCAGTGATGCCCTTGACCAGCGCGTGCTTGAGGCGCTCGACCACGTCCCAGGTGCGCCACTCTTCGGTTTCGGCCTCTTTGACGCTGCCGTCGCCCTTGTAGTCGTCGGCGATGGCCAGCAGGGCGTCGGTGCCCTCCGGGGTGCGGTTGAGGATCACATCTTCCACGCGGTCGCGCAGCGCTTTGGGGATCTCGTCGTAGATCTCCAATTGGCCGGCGTTGACGATGCCCATGGTCAGGCCGTTCTTGATCGCGTAGTACAAGAACACCGAGTGGATCGCCTCGCGCACCGGGTTGTTGCCGCGGAACGAGAACGACACGTTGGACACGCCGCCGCTCGACAGGGCGTAGGGCAGGTGGTCGCGGATATAGGCGCAGGCGTCGATAAAGTCGACCGCGTAGTTGTTGTGCTCTTCGATGCCAGTGGCGACGGCGAAGATGTTTGGGTCGAAGATGATGTCCTGGGGCGGGAAGCCCACTTCGTTGACCAGGATGTCGTAGCTGCGCTGGCAGATTTCGCGCTTGCGCGCGGCGGTGTCGGCCTGGCCGGCTTCGTCGAAAGCCATCACCACCACGGCGGCGCCGTAGCGCTTGCACAGCTTGGCGTGGTGCTTGAACTGCTCGACGCCTTCCTTCATGGAGATCGAGTTGACGATGCCCTTGCCCTGGATGCACTTGAGGCCGGCTTCGATCACCTCCCACTTGGAGGAGTCGATCATGATCGGCACGCGGGAGATGTCCGGCTCGCCCGCGATCAGGTTCAAGAAGGTGACCATCGCCGCCTTGGAGTCGAGCATGCCCTCGTCCATGTTGATGTCGATGATCTGCGCGCCGGCTTCCACCTGCTGCAGGGCCACTTCCAGGGCTTCGGTGTAGTTGTCCTCACGGATCAGCCGGGCGAAGCGGGCGGAGCCGGTGATGTTGGTGCGCTCGCCGACGTTCACAAACAACGAGTTGCGATCGATGGTGAACGGCTCCAGACCCGACAGGCGGCAGGCCTTGGGGATGTCCGGAATGGCGCGCGGGGCGTACTTGGCCACGGCATCGCTAATCGCCTGGATGTGCGCAGGCGTGGTGCCGCAGCAGCCACCGACGATGTTCAGGAAGCCGCTGGCGGCGAATTCTTCCACCACCATAGCCATTTCCGCTGGGCTTTCGTCGTATTCACCGAAGGCGTTCGGCAGGCCGGCGTTGGGGTGGGCGGAGACAAAGGTGTCGGCCTTGCTGGCCAACTCTTCCAGGTACGGGCGCAGCTCTTTGGCGCCGAGGGCGCAGTTCAGGCCCACGGAAATCGGCTTGGCGTGGCTGATGGAGTTCCAGAAGGCTTCGGTGGTCTGCCCGGACAGGGTGCGCCCGGAGGCGTCGGTGATGGTCCCGGAGATCATGATCGGCAGCTCGAAGCCTTGCTGCTCGAAGACTTCCTGTACGGCGAAGATCGCCGCCTTGGCATTGAGGGTGTCGAAGATGGTTTCGATCAGGATCAGGTCGGCGCCGCCCTCGATCAAGCCGCGGGTGGCTTCGACGTAGTTGGTCACCAGCTCATCAAAGGTGACGTTGCGGTAGCCGGGGTTGTTCACATCCGGCGACAGCGAGCAGGTGCGGCTGGTGGGGCCGAGCACGCCGGCAACGAAGCGCGGCTTATCCGGGGTTTCCAGGGTCTTGGCATCGGCCACGCGGCGTGCCACGCGGGCGCCTTCGAGGTTCAATTCATAAACCAGGGATTCCATGCCGTAGTCGGCCTGGGACACCTGGGTGGCGTTGAAGGTGTTGGTTTCCAGGATGTCGGCGCCGGCGTCCAGATAGGCCTTCTCGATCTCGGCAATCACATCCGGGCGCGAAAGCAGCAGCAGGTCGTTGTTGCCCTTCACGTCGCTTGGCCAGTCGGCAAAACGCGCGCCGCGGTAGTCGGCTTCTTCCAGCTTGTAGCTCTGGATCATGGTGCCCATGCCGCCGTCGAGGATCAGGATGCGTTGCTGCAAGGCTTGCTGCAGGGCATGGAGGCGGGCGGTGCGATCGGACATGGCGGACATGACAACTACCTGGAAGCGGGGGAACAGAAAGGCGGCGATGATAGCAAAGTCGCCTGGTTTTTGAGCATGTTCGGCATTTGCATGAAAATCGCTCATGTTGACGGCATTGGCGTTGCGGCCCGCAAGGCGACTAAAATCGCCGCCTTTGGCGTATTCAGCCTATTCAGGAATCACCACCATGTCGCTCCGGGTGCTTGTCGGCACGCTGTTTATCGTTATTGCGCCGCTGCTGCAGGCTGCAACCATCTCTTACAGCCGCGATGTGCAGCCGATCTTCACGGCCAAGTGCGTGGCCTGCCATGCCTGTTATGACTCGCCATGCCAGCTCAACCTGGGCAGCGCTGAAGGCGTGCAGCGCGGTGCCAGCAAGCTGCCGGTGTACGACGGCGGGCGCACCGTTGAACAGGCCACCACGCGGCTGTTTCTCGATGCCCATAGCGAAGCGACCTGGCGGCGCAAGGGGTTTTATTCGGTGCTCGATGCCCAGGGCAGCCAGGCCGCGCTGATGGCGCGCATGCTGGAGTTGGGCCATGGCCAACCGCTGGCGGCCAACGCCAAGTTGCCCGCCGAGCTGGAGCTGGGCATCGCCCGCAACAACCAGTGCGCGCGCCCTGAGGAGTTCACCAGTTATGCGGCCAAACGCCCGACCGAAGGCATGCCCTTTGCGGTCACGGGGCTGGCGCCGCAGGAATACCAGACCCTGCAGGCCTGGCTGGCGGCAGGTGCGCCGCTGGACCAGCAAGCCGTGCAGCCGAGCAGCGCTGAAGCGAAGCAGATCGCCGAGTGGGAAGCCCTGCTCAATGCCAATGGCGCTCGCGCCAGCCTGGTCAGCCGCTGGCTGTATGAGCATCTGTTTATTGCCCATCTGTATTTTGCCGGCGGCGAGCCGGGGCATTTCTTCCAACTGGTGCGTTCGCGCACCCCCAGCGGCCAGCCGGTTGACCCGATTGCCACGCGCCGGCCCAATGATGATCCGGGTAATACCTTTTACTATCGCCTGTGGCCGGTGCAGGGCGTGATCGTACACAAGACCCATATCACCTATGGCCTGAGCGCGCAGAAGCTGGCGCGGGTCAAGACGCTGTTTTTCAGCGCCAACTGGACGGTTGACGCGGTGCCCGGCTACGGCCCGCAACGGCGTGCCAACCCGTTCGAGACCTTTGCCGCGATCCCGGCCCAGGCCCGTTATCAGTTCATGCTGGATAACGCCGAATACTTCGTGCGCACCTTTATCCGTGGCCCGGTGTGCCGCGGGCAGATCGCCACCGACGTGATTCGCGATCAGTTCTGGGCGCTGTTCCAGGCCCCGGAGCAGGATTTGTTTATCACCGATGCGGCGTTTCGCGAGGAGGCCACGCCGCTGTTAGCCATTCCTGGGCAGGTGGCGCAGTTGGCCAACTTGCCGCTGGTGTGGGGCGACTACAAAGACCTGCGCAACCAGTACGAGGCGCTGCGCCGCGAGGCCTACGCCGATGCGCCGGCACCGGATTGGTCGAGCATCTGGAGTGGCAACGACAATGCCTTGCTCTCGGTATTCCGCCATCACGACAGTGCGGCGGTGGAGAAGGGCCTGCTCGGTGGCGTGCCGCAGACCCTGTGGCTGCTCGATTTTCCGCTGCTGGAGCGCACCTACTATCAGTTGGTGGTCAACTTCGACGTGTTTGGCAATGTCTCCCACCAGGCACAAACACGCATGTATTTCGATTTGATCCGCAATGGTGCCGAGCAGAACTTCCTGCGCCTGATGCCCGCGCAAAGCCGCCAGGCCCTGATTGATGACTGGTATCAGGACAGCGGCAAACTCAAGCTGTGGTTGTCTTATCCGCCGCTGGATACCGACACACCCAGCGCCCTGGCGCTGCCGCCGCTGCGGCCCAAACAGCGTTTTGTCAGTGGCTTGCTGGCCCGCTATGGCCATCTGAATGCCAAGCCTGATCCGCTCAACCGTTGTCTGAATGGCAACTGTTATCGCAGCACCATCAGCCCGCAGTGGCAGGCAGTCGAGCAGCGCCTGAGCCGTCTCACGGCGCGGCCGGCGGCCAGCCTTAAGGTCATCGAACAATTGCCCGAAGCCAGCCTGCTGCGCATTGAGCAGGCCGATGGCCAGCGCCAGGTCTACAGCCTGCTGCGCAACCGGGCGCACAGCAGCGTGGCCTTTATCATGGGCGAGTCGTTGCGCTATCAGCCGGGCCTGGATGATTTGACGGTCTATCCGGGGGTGCTGAGCAGCTATCCCAACTTTATCTTCAATGTGCCGGCCGCCGAGGTGCCGGCGTTTGTCGCAGCGCTGGAGCAGAGCAAGGACGCCGCCGCTTTTGCGCGCATCACCCAGCGCTGGGGCGTGCGCCGCAGCCATCCGCAGTTCTGGTTCTACTTCCATGACCTGACGCGCTATATCGAGGAAACCGAACCCCTGGAGGCCGGGGTGCTGGACATGAACCGCTATCAGAACCTGTAGGCGCCAGCTTGCTGGCGATGCTGTTGTCCGGCAGATCAGCCCTGATCGCCAGCAAGCTGGCTCCTACGCCGTGTGTTGGCGGCAGGCTGTTGGATTGTGGTCGGCGCTTAAGCGGGTCAATGCCTGACGGCTACAACTTTTTATTCCTACCAATTTACTAGGACTTTGCCGGCGCGGGGCAGTGGCGTACACTGCGCCCATGTTCGCGAGGAGTTGCCATGAGCACCATCAATATCACCGAAGCTGCCCACGATTATCTGGCTGACCTGCTGAGCAAGCAGAGCACCCCTGGTATCGGCATTCGTATCTTTATTACCCAGCCGGGTACCCAGTACGCCGAAACCTGTATCGCCTATTGCAAGCCAGGCGAAGAGAAAGCCGAAGACACCGCCCTGGCCCTGAAGAGCTTTACGGCCTATATCGACGCCTTCAGCGAGGCGTTTCTGGATGACGCGGTGGTCGACTACGCCACCGACCGCATGGGCGGCCAGCTAACCATCAAGGCGCCGAATGCCAAGGTGCCGATGGTGAATGCCGACAGCCCGATCAACGATCGCATCAACTACTACCTGCAAACCGAAATCAACCCTGGCCTGGCCAGCCATGGCGGCGAAGTCAGCCTGATTGATGTGGTCGATGACGGGATTGCCGTATTGCGCTTCGGTGGCGGTTGCCAGGGCTGCGGTCAGGCCGATGTGACCCTCAAGGAAGGCATCGAGAAGACCCTGCTGGAGCGCATCCCCGAGCTCAAGGGCGTACGCGACGTGACCGACCACAGCGTCAAGGAAAACGCTTACTACTAAGCGCTGCTTGCCTGGCTAGGTGAAAACAAAAAAGGCGACCCACGGGTTAATGCCGATCACTTAAGCCAAGGGAATGGCTTTTTGTAGCCCGGAGGCAATCCGGGACGCTCGTTGCCCTGCAAATCCGCCCCCGGATTACATCCGGGCTACGCCTCTGCTCCTGCATGGGTAGGTGAAAATAAAAAAGGCGACCCGCGGGTCGCCTTTTTTGTGCTGCGGTTTAGGCCGGCATGCTCCAGGGCTCCAGCGTGTAGCCTTGCTCGCTCAAGGCCGCGCGCGATTGTTGCAGGACGCTGGCCAGTTGTTCGGCATCGCTGTAGGTGCTGGCGCTCAGCTTGGTGCGCCCCAGTAGGCGGGTGCGGTCGATCACGCTGATATTGAGTTCGCCGCTGCCCGGTTGCGGTGCCCAGGCCACGCATTGGAAGGGACGGAACGCGCGGTCGGCGATCAGGAGTGCGTCGTTAAAGCGCAAGGTGCTGCTCATGGAAGAATGTCTCCGGCTATTGGCCCAGTTCAGGTTGGGCTGACAGCGAAAACCGCGCTGTATTGCCCATTGTGACTAATGATGGTGGCAGCCGGGGATTAAGTCACAGATCGTCGTGAAAATGATCGAGGCTGTCGCAAAAACTCAATAAATGGACGCTTTGGACAACTTTATGCGGCAATCGGCGGCTGCCCGGAGGGCTCGCTGAGCAGGTAGGCCTCAAAGCCCAACTGGTTCAGCAGATGTACCGCCAGCTCACTGCGCACGCCGCCTTCGGCCAGTACCGCATACAGGCTGTTCTGGTCGAGGCTGGTCGCCTGTTGACGCAACTGGCCTATCGGCAGGTTGAGGCTGCCCGGCGGGTGGCCGAGGCGGTATTCCATCGGCAGGCGCACATCCAGCAGCAGGCAGTTCTTTTTCCCGTGGCCGCTGAGTTGTTGCAATTGGCCGCTGCTGATTTGCGGAATCAGGCTCGGGCGCACCAGCTCGACAAACAACTCGCGGCTCAGGCGCGCCAGCACCCCGTCGCTCAGCATGGTGACGGTGGCGGCCCGTACCGAGCCGCTGACCAGCGCCTCCTCGCCGAAAAAGTCGCCACTGTGCAGCTCTTGCCGCGGCTCTTGCGCATCGCAGCCCGGCAGGCTGACCTGCGCGCGGCCCTGTTTGAGCACGTAGAAGTGCTCGCCCGGCTCGCCATAGCGCACCACGCTGGCGCCGGCCGCGACCTCGATAAATTCGAAGCGTCCCAGCAGCAGGTGCAACTGAGCCGGCGGCAGGCGACCAAACAGCGGCGAGCGCAGCAGCTTGCTCAGCCAGTCGTCGCCGCTCTCGGCGGCCTCATCAACCTGCAGACTGCCGGCCTCGTAGGAGGCCGCTTCGCTCCAGTTCAATAAACGCTGCAGCAGGCTGCGTTCGACGGCAAACAGACGCACGTCGCTGCGCGCGCCGATGTCCTGATCCTGCGGCTGGTTTTCATTGAGGGCGCGACAGGCCTCGGGGCTGCCGGCTTGCAGGTGCCGGTTGCGGTTTTCTGCGCCCAACCAGACTTCGCCTTCGAGCAGAAAATACAGGGCCAGGGCCTGCTCGCCGCGGCGCAGAATCAGGCTGCCGGCCTTGTGTTCGATGTATTGCAGGCTGTCGAGCAACTGCTGCAGGTAATGGCTGGAGAGAAAGTCGATCGGGCTGAACCGGCGCAAGTGCTGCAGGGTCAGACGCTGGCTGGCGGACATGGCAATCCCCTCGACGAAGGTGCAGGTGCGTCCGTTCATCCTGCGCTTGATGCCGCCGGTCAGATAGGAACTTTTGGTTATTTGCCCGCTGCTGTGCCGCGAGCTTGGTGCTTACAACTGAGCGCCGTGCAGCCAGGCGTCTACCTGGGTCAGCGCTTGCTGCTGACGCTGCGCCCAGTCGCCCTGAATCTCGACATAGGCTTGCTGGTGGCGCTGCAACCAGTCGCGGCAGGCCTGGTGGAATTGCTCGCGCTGGGGCAGTTGCGGCTGGCAGCGCTGGCCGTCATCGACCCAGGGCACGGCGTTGGGGTCGAGGAGCAGGTGCAAGTCGTAGTGACGGGCGAGCAATTGTTGCTCCAGCCACGCCGGGCAGGCGCCAAACAGGGTCTGGCTCCAGAGCATATTGCTCAGCAGGTGGGTGTCGAGAATCAGCAGTTGCGGCGCCGTTGCCCGCGCCGCGTCTTCCCAAACAAGCTGGCCCTGGGCGATGGGCGCGATGTCGGCATAGCAGGTGTCGCGCTGCTGCTGCTCGATAAAGTGGCGCACGTATTCGCCGACGATCACACCGCCAAAGGTCTGCTGGATGCTCGCAGCCAGCCAGCTTTTACCGCTGGACTCGGGGCCGGTGAGTACCAAGACCTTCATCAATAGGCCGCAACCGGCTGGCGCTGCCACTGCCGCCAGCCATGCACCGCCAGCAAGGTAAACAGGGCATACAAGCCGGCGGTCAGGTACAGCTCTTTATGGATAAACAGGCCGACAAAGATCACGTCGAGGATGATCCACAACAGCCAGTTCTCCACACGTTTTTGCGCCATCCACACCTGCGCCACCAGGCTGAAGGCGGTCAGGCTGGCGTCCAGCCAGGGGGCGGCCGCGTCGGTGTAGGTGGCCATGCCATAGCCCAGGGCCAGGCTGGCGGTGGCGCCGATGGCCAGGCTCAGGAGCAAACCGTTAACCCCCAGGCGGCTGATCTGCCGGCCGCTGTGTTGGCTGCCGCCGCGCATCCATTGCCACCAGCCATAGAGTTGCAGCACGGCGTAGATGCCTTGCAATAGCATGTCGGAATAGAGTTTTACGTCGTAAAAAATCCAGCTGTAAATCAGCACCATGACCAGGCCAATGGGCCAGCACCAGAGGTTTTGGCGGATGGTCAGCCAGACGGCCAACACACCGAGTGAGGCGGCAATCAGTTCAATTACGGACATCGGTTGTTCTCGTAGGGCTTGAAGTCGTTGTTGTCGCGAATCAGTAGTTGCATCAGCTGGGGATGAATAAACAGCTTTTCCTTGCCGACCTGCACTTCTTGCAGCACACCGATAGCGACTAGCTCCTTGAGGTAGCGGGAGGCGGCCTGACGCTGGGCAATGTGTTTGTCGACGACGTTGCTGATGCGGCAGTAGGGCTGCTCGAAAATCACGTCCACCAGCTCGCGGGAATAGGTCTTCGGCAGTTGGGCGCGGACGAACTCGGTGGTGTGTTCGGACAGGCTGCGGATGGCGGCAATTTTGGCCGTGGTCCAGCGAGCGGTCTCTTCCACGGCGCTGAGCATGTACAGCAGCCATGGCTCCCAGGCCTGTTCGCGGGTGACATCGAGCAGCAGGCGGTAGTAATCGGCGCGGTGGGCGATGATGTAACGGCTGAGGTAGAGAATCGGCAGGCTCAGCAGGCCTTCCTGAATCAGGTACAGGGTATTGAGCACGCGCCCGGTGCGGCCATTACCATCGGTGAACGGGTGGATGGCTTCGAACTGGTAATGCCCCACGGCCATGCGCACCAGCGGGTCCAGATCGGTCTCGTTGTGCAGGAAGCGCTCCCAGTTTGCGAGCAGGTCACGCAAGCGGTCTTCACCTTCGGGTGGGGTGTAGATGATCTCGCCAGTGCGGTCATTGGCCAACTGGGTGCCTGGCACTCGGCGGATGTCCATGTTGACACCCTTGAGCGTGCGGCAAATTTCGACTGCGGTGCTGGTGGAGAGTGGGCGCTCGGCCAGCGACTGGTAGCCCTGGTGCAGGGCCTTGCGGTAGCGCAGGGCCTCCTTAGTGGCTGGGTCGGCATGGTTGTCACCATCTTGGGCGTGCTGAAAGAGCAAATCCGTGGTGGTGACGATACGTTCGATTTCCGAGCTGTCCTTGGCTTCCAGCAGCGGGATGGTGTTGATCAGCACCCTTTGATTGGGAATCAGCTCGGCTGCCTGTTTCAGCTCGGCCAGTGCTGTACGCGCCTCGATACAACGCTTGAGCACTGCACGGGTTTCTAATTCGGCTGCAGGTGGCAGAGGCGGCAGCTGGTTATAAGGCCTGTCGGGCTGCCAGGGGAGGAGGGATGCGGTCATGGATGCGATCCTGATCCTTGGGGTGTCCATCTAAAGGTAAGGGCGCTCTGATGAGCATCTTTTCGTGGCTCTGTCTCGGTTACGTGTTGCACGGCGCTTTTGTAGGGAGGGTTATGCGCTACAGAGATCGCCCGGCCCAGAGGCCTTAACATATAACGGGTACAGAGTCCTTTTTCGTGGCGTCAGTGTAAACATCTGTGCATAACGTGTCGCTATTTTTTAGTTTGAGCGACATGTTTTGCTCTCGTGTCGTTGGCGGCGACATGTTCGCGCAATGTGTTCTTGAAAAGGCCTTTTAGCGATGCGTTAGCTCACGCCCCAGCACACAGCGACCAGTATTGAGGGCGGCTGGCGTGATAGGCGCACTGTGATTGCCGGGCGAAAGGTGGTTCTGGGTCTACTAAGACTGCTTTGCCCTTCATAATGTGATTGAGGCTGATGTGCGGCAGTGTCTGGCTGCACGGCAGGAAAAGAGCAGGTGAAGAACGCGGGCATGGTGCGTAACCCAGGCCTGTGTAAAGCGCCTGGAGTGGACGGGCGATGCTGTCGAGAAGTGAAGGTGTGATTTGAGTACAAGCATAATCACGAAGGAGGGTCATGAGACCCTCAAGAATGAGCTCGATTACCTGTGGCGAGTGCAGCGCCCCGAGATTACGCAGAAGGTTTCTTGGGCTGCTGCGCTCGGTGATAGAAGCGAAAATGCTGATTATCAGTACAACAAAAAACTATTGCGCGAGATTGATCGGCGAATCCGCTATCTGCGTAAACGCTTAGAGGATATCCGGGTCGTTGAGTATTCATCAGAGCAGGAGGGGCGAGTCTTTTTCGGCGCCTGGGTCGAGATTGAGAACGAGGCCGGCGAGGTCAAACGTTTCCGTATCGTAGGCTACGACGAAATTTATGGTCGAAAGGATTACATCTCAATCGACTCGCCTATGGCTCGTGCCTTGCTCAAAAAGGCGGTCGGTGATGAGGCTACTGTGCAGACCCCTCAGGGCGAAATGTGCTGGTGGATCAATGAGATCAGCTACGCAAATAGTATGCAGAAATAGCATCGGTACTATTTTTGTGAGGCCTCAGAAAGTGGTGTTCGGGGGGGCAAGCTCAGCCCTCGCGTAGCACGGTCAGCGGGCTGGTATTCAGGGCGCGGCGGGTGCCGAGCACGCCGGCGCCACCGACCAGCAGGGCGCCGAGCACGGGCAACAGCAACAGCCAGGGATGAGGGTGCCATGCCAGGTCGAAGACCCGTTGATAGAGCAGGGCGCTGATCAATTCGCAGCCAAGGGCCGCAAGCAGGCCGCTGGCGGCGCCGAGCAGGCCAAATTCAGCACGCCGGGCGCGCACCAGCAGGCGCCGCTCGGCCCCTAATGCGCGCAGCAATGCGCCCTGGCGGATGCGCTCATCGAGGGTGCTCTGCAGCCCGGCAAACAGCACCGCCAGCCCGGCGGCCAGGACAAACAGCAAGACAAACTCGATGGCCAGGGTGACTTGCGCGAGGATGCTGCGCAGTTGCGCCACCAGGGCATCGACCTGCAACAAGGTGACGGTGGGGAAGGCGCGGGCCAGCGCCCGCAACTGCCGATCCTGTTGGGCCGGCAGGTAGAAACTGGTCAGGTAGGTGGTGGGCAGGTCCTGCAGGGTGCCGGGCTCGAAGATCATGTAGAAGTTGGGCTGGAAGCTGTTCCAGTCCACCTTGCGCAGGCTGGTGACCTGGGCGTCGCGGTTGAGGCCGCCGACGTTGAAGCTCAGGCGGTCGCCCAGTTTCAGCTGCAGGCTGGCGGCCAGCTCGGCTTCCACCGATACGCCGGGAAGGCTGTCGGTCGATTTAGCCTGCCACCAGTGGCCGGCCAGTAACTTGTTGTCCGCCGGTATGTCGGCGGCCCAGGTCAGGCTGAGGTCACGGTTGAGGGCGCGCTCGCCCCGCGACTCCTTGCTCACGGTTTGTCGCAGTGGCTCGCCATTGACCAGCAGCAAACGCCCCGGTACCACCGGGTACAGCGGCTGCGGATGGGCCGTGAGGGTGGCCAGGTGGGTGGCGAAGGCGGCTTGCTCAGCCGGCAAAATGTTCAGGGCGAAATGATTGGGGGCGTCGGCGGGCAACTGGTTTTGCCAGGTGTCGAGTAGCTCGCCACGCAACAAGGCGATCAGCGCCATGGCCAGAATGATCAAGCCAAACGCCAGGGCCTGGCCGGCAGCGGCCAACGGTTGGCGCAGCAACTGTCCCAAACCCAGGCGCCAGCTCAAGCCGGCATTGGCCAGCGTGCGGCGCAGGCTGCGCAGGCCCAACAGCAGCAAGCCGCCAAGCAGCAAGGCGGTGAGCAAACCGCCGCCGAGCAGGGCCAGGGTCAAGGCCAGATCCAGGCTCAGGCGCCACATGATCAGGCCCAGGGCCAGCACGGCGGCGCCGTACACCAGCCAGGCGCTGGCGGGTACGGGGAGCAAATCGCGGCGCAGCACCCGCAGTGGCGGTACGCGGCCCAGCGCCGCCAGCGGCGGCAAGGCAAAACCGGCGAGGGCCACCAGCCCGGTGGCCATCCCGGCCAACGCCGGCCAGAGGCCGCCGGAGGGAATATCGGCCGGCAGCAGGCCTTGCAATAAATAGAACAACACCTGCTGCGCCAGCCAGCCAAGCAGCGCGCCGGCGAGGCTGGCAGCCAGGCCGAGGAGGGCCAGTTGCAGGCTGAACAATGCCAGCGCCTGGCGCCGTGACAGGCCCAGGCAGCGCAACAGGGCGCTGGCATCGAAGCGCCGGGCGGCAAAGCGCGAGGCCGACAGGGCCACGGCGACGCCGGCAAGCAGAATCGCCGCCAGGCTGGCGAGATTTAGATAGCGTTCGGCGCGGCCTAGGGCGTTGCCGATTTGAGCATTGCCAGCGCGGGCGTCTTCGAGTTTTTGCTGGGCCTGCAGGCCTGGGGTTACCGCTTCGCGGTAGCGTGCCAGGGCCGCAGCCTCGCCACGCCAGAGCAGGCGATAGGTGACGCGGCTGCCGGGCTGCACGACCTCAGTCGCGGCCAGATCCTGCAGATGCATCAACAGGTGTGGGGCCAGGCTGTAAAAGTCGCCGGCGCGATCGGGTTCGTAGGTCAGTACCCGGCTGATGCGCAAGCGCTTGCGGCCCACCTCCAGGTTATCGCCCACCTCAAGATTGAGGGCGTTGAGCAGGCGTACCTCGACCCAGGCTTCACCGGCTTGCGGCCCGTCACCCGGCTGCTCGGGGCCGTAAGCTGTGGCGGCGCTGCGCAGTTGGCCGCGCAAGGGGTAGGCAGTGTCCGCGGCCTTGACGCTGGCCAGTTGGATACCCGTATCGCTGGCGATCACACTGGCAAATTCCACCACCTGGGCCGATTCAAGACCTAGGGCGGTGCCGGCCTCGAGTTGTGCGCGGCTGGCGGCGCTGCTGCCTTTGATTTGCAGGTCGGCGCCAAGAAATTCGCTGGCGCGCAACAGCATGCCGTCATTCAGGCGCGCGCTGAAATAGCCGATGGCGGTGCTGGCGGCGACGGCAATCAGCAGCGCGGCGAACAGGGTGTGTAATTCACCGGCGCGGGCATCGCGCAGCAGTTGGCGGCCGGCCAAGGCCAATAAGCGGCTAAACGGCAGGCGGCTCATGGGGCCGGCACGGTATCGACCAACTGCCCGGCTTCGAGGCGGATCTGCCGCTTGCAGCGCTGGGCCAGGCGAGCATCGTGGGTGACCAGCACCAGGGTGGCGCCGCGTTCACGGTTGAGTGCAAACAGCAGGTCGCAGATGCGCTCGCCGGTATGGCTGTCGAGGTTGCCGGTGGGTTCATCGGCAAACAGCACCGCCGGTTCGGCGACAAAGGCACGGGCAATCGCCACGCGCTGTTGCTCACCACCGGAGAGCTGGCGCGGGTAGTGGTTCAGGCGCTGGCCCAGGCCCACCCGCTCAAGCAGGGCGCGCGCCCGTTGGCGGGCATCGGCATGGCCTTCCAGCTCCAGCGGCAGCATGACGTTTTCCAGAGCATTGAGGCTGTCGAGCAACTGGAACGACTGGAACACGAAACCGACCTGCTCGGCACGTAGGCGTGCGCGCTGGTCTTCATCGAGCTGGCTCAGATCCTGGCCGGCCAGGTGGACGCTGCCACTGCTGGGCAGATCGAGGCCGGCGAGCAAGCCCAGCAGGGTCGACTTGCCCGAGCCTGAGCTGCCGACAATCGCCAGGCTGTCCGCGCGGCACAAATCCAGGCTCAGGTCATCCAGGATGCGTAACTCGCCTTCCGCGCTCTGCACCACTTTGTTAAGGTGCCGGGCACTAAGAATCGGTGTGTTGATCAACGTGGCGTTCATCCACTGGCGCTCAGGAGAATGGGATGCGGGCGTGGCGAATAACGGCCCTGGTGGCGCTGTTGCTGTGGGCCCAGGGCGCTGTGGCCGGCACCTTGCTGGTGCTCGGCGATAGTATCAGCGCCGCTTTTGGTCTGGATACCCGCCAGGGCTGGGTGAGCCTGCTGGAACAGCGCCTGGCGGCCGAGGGTTTTGCCTACCAAGTGGTCAATGCTTCGGTCAGTGGCGACACCAGCGCAGGCGGCCTGGCGCGCCTGCCGACGCTGCTTGCAGAGCATCGCCCGCAGTTGGTTATTGTCGAGCTGGGGGGCAACGATGGCTTGCGCGGCCAGGCGCCTGCGCAATTGCAACAAAACCTTGCGGCCATGGTGCAGCAGTCACAAAAGATCGGGGCCAAGGTGCTGATTTTGGGGATGCAACTGCCGCCTAATTACGGTGTGCGCTACACCACGGCGTTCGCCGCCGTGTTCCCTCAGGTTGCCAATCAGACGGGCGCCGCCCTGGTGCCTTTCCTGCTGGAGGGCGTCGGCGGCGTGCCGGCACTGATGCAGGACGATGGCATTCATCCAGGCGCTGCGGCGCAGGCGCAACTTCTGGATAACGTTTGGCTGAGCCTCAAGCCATTACTCTGAGGCAAACCTGTTAAGGTCGGCCGCCATCAGGGGCTCAGCCGAGTGGCGCCGCAGGTGCGCAGCTACGCCTTAAGAGATATGGTCAGACCCGGACGGGACGTTACAGTGCCCGCATTGATATTGCTCAATTTTGCCCACAGGATGCACCGCTATGGATATTGCCCAGTTTGCCGACTTGCTGAGCGCCGCCAAGGCCCAGCCCGAGCCGCAACGTTTGCTGTTTGTCTTCGTCGCTGCCGAGTTGCCGGAAGACGCCACCGAGGCCGAGAAACAACGGCATGCCGAACAACAGGGCGGCTCCCTGCGCCCGGTGTTGTGTGTGGATAAACTGCCGTCCGAGCTGAGCGACTTCGCCGGCCTGCTGGCTGAGTCCGAGCGCACCGGGATCAACTGGGATCTGGTGTTCGCCGCCGGCCTGTCCGGGCGTGCCGGCCAGGCGCCGAACAGCGATGAAGCCGAGCAGCCGTTGAAGATGATGGTGGGGGCGATCGAAACCGGCAGCATCGGCAACTTTATCGCCTTCGACCGCGAGGGTCTGGCGGTGTCGTTCTTCTGATTGGCCTGCCGCCTGTCGCCTGGTGTCGCCGCGACCCACGCGTCGGCGGCGTTGTTTCTACCTCTTTGGATATAGCCTCCGTGCCGGCGTCTGCCGGCATGGGCGGCACCCTTGATTGTGACTTTGCTGGAGACGCCCGTGCTCACCCATCTTGATGCCCATGGCCACGCCAATATGGTCGATGTTACCGACAAGGCCCAGACCCAGCGCGAGGCGGTGGCCGAAGCGCGGGTGCGGATGCGCCCCGAGACCCTGCAGATGATCGTTCAGGGTGGCCACCCCAAGGGTGATGTGTTCGCCGTGGCGCGGATCGCCGGCATTCAGGCGGCGAAGAAAACCTCTGACCTGATTCCGCTGTGCCATCCGCTGCTGCTTAGCAGCGTCAAGGTAGTGCTGCAGGCCGAGGGCGAGGACTGTGTGCGGATCACCGCCACGTGCAAGCTGGCCGGCCAGACCGGTGTGGAAATGGAGGCCCTGACCGCCGCCAGTGTCGCCGCCCTGACCATCTATGACATGTGCAAGGCAGTGGATCGCGGCATGTGCATCGAGCAGGTACGCCTGCTGGAAAAACTCGGCGGCAAGAGCGGCCACTATCGCCACGGTGAGCAGCCATGATCCGCGTGCAGTATTTTGCCCGCTACCGGGAAGTCCTCGGCCTGGATGGCGAAAGCCTCGCCTGGCATGCCGAGCTGCACAGCCTGGCGCCGTTGCGCGAGCAACTGGTCGCCCGTGGCGGGGTTTGGGCGGTGTTGGCCGAGCCAAACCTGATGTGTGCGCGTAATCAGGAATTGTGCAGCCTCGGCGAGCCGCTCGAGGATGGCGATGAAGTGGCGTTTTTCCCCACCGTTACCGGCGGCTGAGGCGCGCCTACCCTTTGGCGTCAGCGGCCTACCTCTATCGGGGAATAGGCCGTACTCCTGAGCAGGCGCAGGCTGTGCTGAATTTATCCTGTCGAGGACTTCTGCATGTCTCATCTTGCCCAGAGCAGCTTTCAGTCGCTGCGTATCGCCGTACTCACGGTTAGCGATACCCGCACGCTGGACACCGACACTTCCGGCCAGACCCTGATCAGCCAACTGGAAGAGGGCGGCCACACTCTGGCAGCGCGAGCCATCGTCATCGACGACATCTATCAAATCCGCGCTCAGCTCTCGCAGTGGATTGCCGATGCTCAGGTGCAAGTCGTACTGATCACCGGCGGCACCGGCTTTACCGCTCGCGACAACACCCCGCAGGCCGTCGAGCCATTGCTGGACAAGCGGGTGGAAGGCTTTGGCGAGCTGTTCCGCCAGGTCTCGGTGCTGGAAATCGGCACCTCCAGCCTGCAGTCGCGCGCCCTGGCCGGCTTCGCCAACGGCGCCCTGGTGTGCTGCCTGCCTGGCTCGCCAAACGCCTGCCGTACCGCCTGGCAAAAAATTCTTGGCGAACAGCTCGACAGCCGCACCCGGCCGTGCAACTTCGTCCCCCATCTGCGCGTTCTGCCTGGCGACCAGGCGGCTAGCTGCGGGCCGCGTTCATGAGTGGTTGTGGCTGCGATGGCAGCGACTTGCACCCGGTCGACGAGGTTATCGAACACCTGTTGACGCGCGCGCCCTGTCCGCCAAAAACCGAACAAGTGGCCCTGGCCGATGCCCTCGGTCGGGTGCTGGGCGAAGATCTGCACGCCCCTAACGATGTCCCGGCCTGGGACAACAGCGCCATGGACGGTTACGCCCTGCGCGCCAGTGACCTGCCGGGCAACGGTGGGGTTTTGCCCCTGGGCGGGCGGATTGCCGCCGGCAATGCGGCGCAGACGCCGTTGGCGCCAGGGCAGGCCGTGCGCATTTTTACCGGCGCACCCTTGCCGCCCGGTGCCGATACCGTGGTGGCCCAGGAGGATTGCCGGGTTGACGCCGCCGGGGTGTGGCTGCCGCCAGTCAAGCTGGGTGCCCATGTGCGCAAGAAGGGCGAAGAGCTGGGGCGCGGCAGCCTGCTGCTGAGCGCCGGGCAACGCCTGCGTCCCCAGGAGATCGGTCTGCTGGCGAGCATGGGCTTTGCCCAGGTGCCGGTGTATCGGCCATTGCGCGTCGGCCTGCTGAGCAGTGGCGACGAGCTGCGCGAGCCGGGCGAAACCCTGCAGCCGGGGCAAATCTACAACGCCAACCGCTTTACCCTCGGCGCCGTGCTGCGCAGCCTGGGCCTTGAGGTGCATGACTACGAGGTGATGGCCGATGATCTTGCCGTCAGCCGTGATGCCCTGAGCCTGGCGGCCTCGGAGTGGGACATGCTGCTCACCTCCGGCGGCGTTTCGGTGGGCGAGGAAGACCACCTCAAGCAAGCGATTCGTGAACTCGGCGAGCTGCATCTGTGGCGCCTGGCCATCCAGCCGGGCAAACCGCTGGCCTTTGGCGAGGTGGGCGGCAAGCCCTGGCTGGGCTTGCCGGGTAATCCGGCGGCGGCGCTGATTACCGCACTGATCGTGGCGCGGCCGTTTCTGTTGCGCGCCCAGGGGCGGGTCGAGGTGCAACCCAAGGCGCTGGCCTTGCCGGCGGCGTTCAATTGGACGCAGCCACGATCACGTCGGCAATACCTGCGGGCGCGCCTGCAGGCGGATGACCAAGGTCAATTGCAGGTGCATCTGCATCCGCGTCAGGGCTCAGCCATGCTCAGCTCGGCATGCTGGAGCGACGGCCTGGCGGTGATCGAAATCGGTCAAACCCTGCAGGCTGGCGAGGCAGTGAGCTACCTGAGCTTTGCCGAACTGCTGCAGTAGCTCGCCCGGCACGGCTGAGTCGCAGGCCCGAGTGTCGCTTAGGTTGATCTTGATCAAGGTTGGCGCCGGGCCGCAACCCTAGAGTGCCGGCAATTATTTTCCGGCTCGACCACGGGCGGCCGCCCGCTGGCCACAATCTTATTGGCCATATCTTTAGGAGTACGTCATGCAACTGGTCTGTCCGGCAGGCAGCCTGCCCGCCCTCAAGGCGGCGGTGCGCGAAGGCGCCGACGCGATCTATGTGGGTTTTCGTGATGACACCAATGCGCGCCATTTCGCCGGCCTCAATCTGGATGAAAAACAACTGCAAAGCGGCCTCGAGCTGATTCGTCAGAAGGGGCGTCAGCTGTATATCGCGGTCAATACCTACGCCCGTGCTGATGGTTGGGCGCGCTGGCAGCGGGCGGTTGACCATGCCGCCGAGCTGGGCGTGGACGCCCTGATTGCCGCCGACCCAGGCGTGCTGGCTTACGCGTCGCGGCGCCATCCCAATCTTAATCTGCACCTGTCGGTACAGGGCTCGGCCACCAACCCAGGGGCGCTGAATTTCTATCAGGAGCGCTACGGCATTCGCCGCGCGGTGTTGCCACGGGTGCTGTCGCTGGCCCAGGTCAAGCAACTGGCCGGCAAGAGCACGGTACCGATCGAGGTATTCGCCTTCGGCAGCCTGTGCATCATGGCCGAGGGCCGTTGCCATCTGTCGTCCTACCTCACCGGCGAGTCGCCCAACCTGTGCGGCGTTTGTTCGCCGGCCAAGGCCGTGCGCTGGAGTGAAGATGCCGAAGGCCTCAGCGCGCGCCTCAATGGTGTGCTGATCGACCGTTACGCCGAAGGCGAATCAGCCGGCTATCCGACCCTGTGCAAGGGCCGTTTCGTGGTCGACGGCCAGCGCTTCCATGCCCTGGAAGAGCCCACCAGCCTGAACACCATCGAGCTGATTCCCGAGCTGGTGAGCATGGGCGTGGCGGCGGTGAAGATCGAAGGCCGGCAACGCAGCCCGGCCTATGTTGAACAGGTCACCAAAGTCTGGCGCGCCGCGCTGGACGCCTATGCCAAGGCACCGCAGAGCTTCAGCGTCGCGCCCGACTGGCGCAGCACGCTGGCGGCGCTGTCCGAAGGCAGCCAGACCACTCTGGGCGCCTACCATCGCGCCTGGCAATAAGGGGAACCTACATGCAACTGACACTTGGTCCCGTACTATTTTGTTGGGAACGCCAGCAATTGCTGGATTTTTATGCCGAGATGGCCAGCCAACCGCTGGACGTCATTTATCTGGGTGAGACGGTGTGCAGCAAACGTCGCTCCCTGTCCCTGGATGACTGGTTGGGCCTGGCCCGTGATCTGCGCGAAGCCTGCTCGGCGGAGCTGGTACTCAGCGGCCTGACCTTGCTGGAGGCCGCTTCCGAGTTGTCCAGCCTGCGTCGGCTGTGTGACAACGGCGAGCTGATGGTCGAGGCCAATGACCTGGCGGCGGTGCAGTTTCTCGCCGCCAAGGGCGTCGGCTTTGTCGGCGGCGCGGCCCTGAATATCTACAACGGTCATGCCCTGGCCGAATTCACCGCCTGCGGCCTGCAGCGCTGGGTGCCGCCGGTGGAGTGCTCGGCCGAGCTGATCCGCCTGGCCCGCGCCCAGTACCTGGAGTTGCCGGACGTGGCGCCGCTGCCGCAAATCGAGGTGTTCGCCTACGGTCACCTGCCGCTGGCCTATTCGGCACGCTGCTTCACCGCGCGGGCGCACAACCTGCCCAAGGATGATTGCGCGATCTGCTGTGAGAAGTACCCCGAGGGCATGAACATGCTCAGTCAGGACGGCACCCCGCTATTTACCCTTAACGGCATCCAGACCATGTCGGCCGAGGTGCATAACCTGTTGGCCGATTACCCGTCGCTGCCTTCCGTGGGCGTCGATTTGCTGCGCCTGAGCCCGCGGGCGCAAGGCATGCAGGACGTCATCAGTGCGTTTGACAGCGTACGCAAGGGCGCTTTACCGCCGTTGGCTGTTGAGGGCTGTAACGGTTACTGGCATGGCCGTCCCGGCATGCTCCGCGCCGAGGAGTTGGGTGTATGTTGAAACCTGCTGGTTTATTTCTGCGCGGCGCCGAGCATTGCTTGCCGCTGACCCGTCATGTGCCCTTTATGCTGCAGCGCCTGGCCCTGGAGAAGAGCCTCAACCGGCTGTTCGCCGAACCCCTGGCCGACGGCGCCTTCGACATCCTGCGCGGTTGCTGGCTGCGTTTGCAGGTTCGCGACCTGGGCTTGTCCTGGTACCTGACCTGCACCGACAGCGGCCTGCAGATTGCCGAGCGCGCCCTGGCGCAAGTCAGCATCAGCGGCAACTGGGGCGACTTCCTGTTGCTGGCCAGCCGTAAGGAAGACCCGGATACGCTGTTCTTCCGACGCCGCCTGGTCATCGAGGGCGATACCGACCTGGGTCTGGCGGTGAAGAACCTGCTCGACAGCCTCGACCCCGACGAGTTGCCGGCCTGGCTGTGGCGCGCCCTGCAACAACTCGGCGAAGCCCAACTGCTGCGCAGCGCCAGCTAAGCAGGGTATTTGCCGCAATGCCGTTCACTTAAGGTGCGACAGCGCTGGTCCGGATCAAATCCGGGAGAGAATTGGCAGGCTAACCCGCGCCGCGGATTGCATCCGGCCTACAAAAATGCCGTTCACTTGGCTTAAGTGAACGGCATTGGGGTATTTGTCGGGCTTTTTGACTCTGACCCCGTTCACCCGACCCCGTTCACCCCCGTTCACCTTTCGCTGTGCTCAACCCAGCCTACGGCCTCACCTCGACCCCTGAATCCTCTGGGGCTGAGGTGTTTGCGTGGGTTTTTCCCGGATGCAATCCGGGGCACCTGGGGCTAACGCAGCGCATATTGCCGATCGCATGAAAATGAGCCGCTCCGCGTAGCAGCGGCTTCAGTCGCGAATAACGGCTACCGCAATTAGCCCGGATGCCCGTCGGTGCGCGCACTGAGCAGCATCGGCGCGTAGTGCCAGGCGAACAGGGCGAAGGCGCCGGCCCAGCAGGCGGCGGCCAGCCACAGTGAATACAGCGGCCAGACGCCGGGCAGGAACACCCGCGCCACACAGCCCAGATTGAGCAAGGCAAAGGCCCAGGCCATGGCTTTGGGCGCGACCAGGTCGCGGCCGGTGTGGCCGAGGCTGACGCGGGCGATCATCGCCAGGATCAAGCCCGCCATGGCGCCGACGGTGAGCGCGTGCAGCGCCGGGCTCGGGTTGCTGAGCAGGCCCAGGTGCCAGAGCGCCAGGCCGAGGGCGGCAATCGCCAGCCAGGCAATCGCCAGGTGCAGTGACCAGAGCAGGCTGACCTGCCAGATGCCGCGGTCATACCAGCGCACCAGGCGTACCAGGTGGCCGATGCCGAAGGCCGCCAGGGGCACGGCCAGCCACAGGCTCGGTTGCAGGGCCAGGCCCGAGGCAAACAGCACGGCCAGCAACAGGCCGCAGGCCAGCAGGCCTTTATCCAGCCACACCCAGGGCTTGACCCCCTGTACCCGGCGCAGGCCGCGCTGGGTGAAGAAGGGGATGACCCGGCCGCCAATCAGGCCCATCAGTGCGCCCACCAGCCAGATCCCGGCGTAGGCGGCCTGGCGTTGCAGGCCGTCATCGCCCGTGGCTAGGCCGAACAGCAGCAGGCAGTTGACGCTGGCCAGCAATAGCAACACGACGATGATCGGGTAGTTGTTCTTCTGCCGCACACTCCACACCTGGCGACCCATCAGGGCGGCCACGGCAAACAGGAAGGCTGCCTCCAGTGGCAGCAGCACGGGCAGCGGCAGATTGACCAGCCAGCCCAGGCGCGCCGCCAGCCACAGGCAGGCTAATACGGCCAGGGGCTTGCCGCTGAGGCCCGGTTGACCGGTCCAGTTCTGCACGGCGGTGAGCAGGAAGCCGGCGATGATCGCCGCGCCAAAGCCGAACAGCAGTTCATGCCGATGCCAGGCCAGCCAGCCCCCTGCCGGTTGCCAATTACCGAGCAGGCCGCTGAAGGCGGCAATCCACAGCGGGATGGCGAGCAGGGCGAAGAGGCTGCCGCCGAGGAAAAATGGACGAAAACTAAGGCGCCAGATGGGCGGGATTTGCAGCGCCTTGCGGCGGTCGAGAACCTGCATGCTCATGTTCCTTGGGGCGATTGGGGGAGGCTTGGCCGGCGAGCCGAGCGCGTGGTACGCCGGTTAGGCTTGATCCGTGGCGGCGTTGGCGGGTTGCCAGCCGGGTGTCGGCAAGCTTAACCCAGCGACCGTCGTTGCAGCGTTTAATCGCGGCCAGCCGGCTGGCCATTTTAAGGCTTGCTCGGCCGCTCGCCCATGCCTTGGCATGGGCGGGTGGGGTGCGCTGCTCGGTTCAGGACTGCGCGGCAAGCAGTTGGGTATAGGCGCTGGTCAATTCCTGCATCTGCCGCAGCAGGGTTTCGGTGGTGGTGGTAATCAGGGTTGGCACATAGCGTGATTCGGCGGACAACTGAAAGCCGGCGCGCGAGAAGGCCCATTGCGCCTGAGCCTTGTCCAGTGCGGCGTTAATTTGCGGGCTGTTTTGTGGCGCCGCTTGCAGGGCGCTGAGGCTCTGGTCGAACTCATCGACGGCCTGTTGAAACTGCTCCGGCAGGTTGGGGATGGCCAGTTTCCAGCTAAGGGCCAGGTACAGCGTGGCAATCCGTTGGCTGAGCATGCGCTGGCGACCGCTGCGGTTGATCAGTTGGGCGGTGCTGCTGCCGGCGTGCTGTTCGATCATGCTCACCAGCCGTTCGGTTTGTGCCCGTAGTTGCTCGCTTTGCTCGAACAAGCGTATGGCGCTGGCCTGATCGGCCGGGCTCAGGGCTTGCTGACGATACAACTGCCAGAGTTGCTCGGTGCGCTGCAGTTGGGCGCTGATTTCGGCATTCGGTGCGTAGGCATTGAGCGCCTGTTGGTTGCTGTCGAAGGTGGCCAGGCTCTCGTCCAATTGCTGGTTGGCGACGTCCGGGCGTACCTGGCTGCCGAGCATCAGGTAGTTCTTGGCGATTCGCTGGCTGAGCATGCGCTGCATGCCGGCCATGTTGATGGCCTGGGCGTCGGTTAGCGCGGCCCAGGCAGGCACACCCGCCAGACACAGGCTCAAGCCCAGGGCGAGACGCAGAAACAGGGAGGACATGATGATTTCCTTGCAGAGGGCGCTGGCCGCTCGTGTGCCGTGCCAGCTAGGTTGCCGGCTTGCTGCGCGGCAGGCCGCCAGCGCTGACAGGGGCGGCCGTGGCGCGCCAGGCCGTTACGGCGCCGCGGTGGCTGGCGCCGTAACCTGGGTGGGTTTAGTAGCTGTACTGCAACTGGGTCCAGAACTTGCGGGTATCCACACCGAAGTCATTGGCGTCGTAGTCGGCGTACTTGACCAGGCCGACCAGGCCTTTCACGCCGGGGATCGGATGGGCGTAGGAGAGGTCCAGCTCTTCGCCGTACTGGCTGATCAGGCTGCTTTGATCGGCGCGGAAGTCGTGGTACACGGCCTGGGCGGTGCCGCCAAACAGCGGCAGGCTGGCGCCCAGGTAGGCGTCCTTGATGCCCTCGGCCGGGGTGGTGAGGAACACGTCGGCCCAGCCCTGGAAGGCGTGTTTGGTGGCCAGCGGGGTCTGGAACGCGAGGTTGCCGGCGCCCTTGCCATCGTCGCCGCCGCCGAGCACTTCATAGCCACCCTTGAGCGCCACACCGGCCAGGGTGTAGCCCAGTTCGGCCAGGTAGTATTTGCTCTCCAACTGATTGGGGTTGTCGGCGTAATCCTGCTGCTCGGCATATTCGGCGGTGTAGCTCACCCCGCCAATCACCCCGTTCAGGCGCAGGCCATTGGTCTTGCTGGCCAGGGTGCCGAGGGCCGTCTTGGGGGCCACGGCAATGTTGTCCAGGCCCAGTTGGTAGACGTAGCCGGTCACCGTCAGCTCGGGCATGACCACATATTGGACGTTGTACAGCTTGCTGTGGCCTTCGATATTGGCCGGGTTGGTTAGGTTGTCGTACTGGCCGTTGTCCGGGCCGAAGATGCTGTTGACGTTGTCGATATAGGCCGCGGTCAGGGTCAGACCCTGCAGGGGTTTGAGCTGCAGCAGGCCGCCATCGTAGGTCTGCTCGTTCTGGCGCCAGGCCACGCCGCCGATATAGCGCTGGTTGTCGAGGTTGATACGCTGGCGACCGGCCACGGCGCTGCCGTATTTGTGGTCATAGCGCAGCAGGGCCTGGTTGATCTCGCTGCCGTCCGGGTCGGCAACGGTGGAGTATTGGCTCTGGCCGTTGCGGGTGGAGTTGAAGCCTTCGTCGCCGATGTGGCTGACGTTGTCGGCCTCCACCAGGCCCGAGAGACCGTACCACTGGCCGCTCTGGAAACCGATGCGGGTGCGCAGGGTCTGGGCGTTGGCGTGGTTCTTGGCGTTGTCCTCGTCGACAAACTCATAGCGATAGCGGGCATCGACAATCGCCTTGCCGCCGCTGAACAGGTTGCCAAGCTCTTCGTTGGCAAATGCCTGCGCGCTGCCGCCGGCGATGGCCAGGGCCAGCAGGGAAAGTTGCAGTGGTTTCATGGTGCATACCTCAACAAAGGAAAAACGAAATTCAGCGCTACGGCGTCTGCTTGTCGTCGGCAAGGCTCGGGCTGGGTTGCAGCAACTGGCTTACCTCATCAAACAGGGCGTCTTCCTCAGCCTGGCTGCAGTCTTCGCCGTTGCGTTTGCGCAGGCCGTACTGGCTGAGAATCAAATGGGTATCGGGATCGATGGCGTGCTGCGCCAGGCAGCCTTTAACGCATTGCAGCGGGCAGCCGTCGAGGGCGAGGATGGGCCGGCCGGACTTGGCCTTGTTGATCAGCGCGGCGACGCCGCCGCCGACCCCGGCAATGCACGACATTTCCGCCAGGCCCTGGCGATCCAGGCGCAGGGCCAGGCTGTTGGCCAACTGCGCAACGTTGGAACAACCGGAACAGGAATACACCAGCGGCAGTGAGTGGTCGGCCATCGTGGACCTCTCCAGACAAGAAACTGGCCCTAGTCTGGTCAATATGACGGCTTGATGACCTTGATCGCTATCAATGCCAACCGTCTGACGTGCGGCAAACCTGTGTCTTACTTGGCAAACCCAAAGGCAACGCCTCTGGTTTGTCGATGGGTGGTTGCGCGGGCTTAAAATGCCTGGCGACAACACGTAAACTTGGTTTTTTTGCCTGTTCTTGTTGCGTTTGTTCGTCGTGCCCGTTGCGTCGGCCTGGCGTGACGGTGGGCCCGGTGTGGAGTGTCAGGCAATGCAGTTGGACAAATTACTGGAGAACAACCGCTTCTGGTCGGAGTCGCTGAACGCCCGCGACCCGCAGTTCTTCAAGCGCCTGGCCATGCAACAGCGCCCGGAGTTTTTGTGGATTGGCTGCTCGGATAGCCGGGTGCCGGCCAATGAAGTGGTCGGCTTGCTGCCGGGCGAGTTATTCGTCCATCGCAACGTCGGCAACATGGTGGTGGCCACCGACATGAACCTGCTGTCGGTGCTGCAATACGCGGTGGATGTGCTGCAGGTCAAACACATCATCGTCTGCGGCCACTACGGCTGCGGCGGCGTGCGCGCGGCCATCAGCCACCAGGCCCTGGGCCTGATCGACAACTGGTTGCGGGCGATCAAGGCGCTGTATCACCAGAGCCTGCACGAGTTCGAGGGGATGACCGATGAGCAGCGGGTCAATCGCCTTTGCGAGCTCAATGTGCAACGCCAGGTGCGCAATGTCTGTCACACCACCATCGTGCAAAACGCCTGGATGCGCGGCCAGGATGTCACCGTCTACGGCTGGATCTACGGCCTGGAGAACGGCCTGATCAAGGACCTGAACAGCACCATCAGCGCCCCGGACCAACTCGACGAGACGTTTCTCTACGAGTTGTGAGGAGGGGGTTTGGCTAGATCGTGATTTGCCCGCCAATACAGCGGGCAAAAACCGCTGTCATGGCGCTGTAGTCACAAACCACTGCAGCAATGTTGGCTTGAATCCATTCCCCCTCGTCGACTTCCCACCAATCAATCCCATAACCGGCGTTGACGATGATGTGCTCAAACAAGATTCGCTGAGCGCGACCATTGCCTTCTCTGAAGGGGTGAATAACGTTCAGATCGCCAAAGAGTTCAGCCACGGCACGAATCAGATCCGGACGCGCAAGCCCTTCGAACCAATTGGCTTGCGCCAATGCCGAAAACAGCTTGTTGGCCTCCGGCTCAATGCGTGTGACGGTGCAGAAACGGGTATCCGCTTTGGCAATATCGACGGTACGCAACTCGCCGGCCCAGCTGTAGACATCCTTGAACAGATACCGGTGGATTTGCTGCAGATACGCAAGGGTGTAAGGCGGGGGTTCGAAATCAATTTCGCTGGCGGCAATTTGGCTTAGATCATGCTCAGCCTTGCTGAGCGCCACATCGTCCCTCAGCCCGAGACGGTTGATTAATGTACATGTGCCGGGATAGCAGTAGGCGTCTTGCCCTGCGCCATATTTATCCCGCATCAGGGCTGTTTGCAGGCGTATTGATTCAACACCGCATCGCGGGTTGGCAATGGCTGTTGGGCATCACTGCGTGAGCTATTGAAACCCTCAAGACGCAGGCTCGCCGCATAGTTAGAGCGGCGAGTTTTGGCGCAATAAGCCTTTTTGGCTTGCAGCGTTAGGGTCGTCATAGGGCATGGCCTCGGGTATTTTTCGCCGCTTCAGTATAACCACACGAGGCTGGATTGCCCTGCCTGAATCGGTTCAGGGTTGAGCCTCAGATTGCCCGGCACGAAACTCGACCAGCCACGGCTCCAGGCGCTGGCCGAAGGCCAGTTCGGCGTTGAGCAGCGGCTCGCCGCCGGAGTGGGGGAAGCCGGGCGTGTCTGGCCGGCGTGGCAGTTTGGCGAACACGGCATGCCAACGCTGCGGCAGGTTGATGCTCTCGGCCACCGGCACCTGGGCTGAGCCGCCAATCTGCCAGCGCCCCGCGTCATGCCAGGCCCAGGCGGCGAAGCGGCCCTGGACAATCGCGTAGCGCTGGCGATCCGGATAGCGCGCCCGCAGGCTGGCCAGGTCGCTACCGGCATCGATGACGAACAAGCGGCTGGCGCTGGTTTGCTCCCGTTGCAGGGTTTCGCGGGCCTGCTTGTGGCTCTCGATCAGTTGTTTGTTGTCTGCCACCGCGGCGAGGTCGGCGCGGCTTTTCTCCAGTTGCTCGGCGGCCATCTGCAGTTGCTGTTGATACAGCGGGCCGTTGAACTCCAGCACCAGCAAGCCGTCGCGATCCAGTTGTCGGCGGTAGCGGCGCACGCTGTCGTCGTTGAGTTCCTTGGGCACCTTGAAGCCCACTGCGCCCATCTGCTCGGGGCTGAGTTGGCGCAGGCTGGCGTAGCTGTAGTCGTTGGGTTTGCTGTTGGGCCAGCGATAGTTCAGGCGCAGGGCAATGCCGCTGTTGTCCTTACGCCAGTAGGGGTAGCTGTGGCTCAGTTCGCGCTCGGACACCTGCAGGCGGCTGTCGGCCGGCTCGCTGCGGTTCCAGGCCACCCCGGCGAGGGCGATGGCGTTGACCAGCACAATCAGGCCGAGGCCGGCGAACAGGCTATGGCGGTTGTTCCAGGTCATTGTGCATGCCCTCCGAGCAGACCATTGGCACTGCGCAGTCGGCGCAGGATCAGCAGAATCAGCACCGCGCTTAAGCCCAGCAAGAGGAAGAACAGGTACTTGGGCATGCTCTGCCACCACCAGTCGAACAACTTGGTGTAGAAGAAGATGACGAAGAAGGTCAGCCCGGTGTTGACCACATCCGGCCACTCACGGCGCACGCCGAGCCAGATCACCGCGGCGGCCACGGCAAAGCCGAGCAGTTGATAGGTCGCCTCGATAGCCTCGCTCGGGTAATCCAGATAACTGCCGTCGCCCCAATGGGCGAGCAGCAGCATCGGCAGAAACAGCGCCAGCAGGGCGAACACCCGATAGGTCATGGCAAAGCCCGCGAAGCGCCGCTGCGGGATCAGCCAGGGCAGGGCAAACATCAGCAGGGCGGCGGGGAAGAAGTTCTCCGGGCGTTCGCCAAAGCCCAGCCAGTACAGCCCGCCCCAGGTACCGACCCGCGCGGCAATAAAGCCCAGCAGGCAGACAATCCCGGCGGCCAACAGCACCCGCGCTTCGGTGGCGTAGGCCAGCAGCAGGGCATAGGCGGCCCAGGGCAGCAGGGCCTTGTCGGACGGGGTGATATTGAAGATTTGCCCGAGCATGACGATGTTCAGCACAAAGCAGGCAAAGGCCACCAGGGCCGCCAGTTTGCTGCCCATTTGTTGGCCAAGACGGCCGGAACTGTCGCGCTGCTGCACGGCCAAGGTCAGGCCCAGGGACAGCAGGCTGGCGCTGATCAGGATGACCACCTGGGCCACCTCAGCGAACAGCCCCCAGAATTGATAGAACAGGAAGAACACACTGGCGGCCAACGCCAGGGCACCGAGGAACGAGGCAATCCGCATGCCCAGCGACAGTTGCCGCGCCTGGTTGTTCTGGTCGATGTCGAAAGCGGCGCGATACTGCGCCAGCAGGGCCTGCTGATGGGCCTGCAAGCGGCTGCGCTGAGGTTCGCTGAGCTGCAACACCTGCTCGTTTTCCAGGCGTTGCAGCTCGGCATTGAATACGCCGATGGCATCGGCACGCTGCTGGGCATCACTGCGGTTGAGGGTGGTCATTGGCGGTCCTTGCGGCAGCTCGCCGGGGCTGGCGAATAGGCACGACTCTAACGACAAAGCCGCCGACCTGCCAATGCCGTTGGCCTGCAGAGCACAGCGCTGGCGTGTACGCCCGCCCCGTAGGGGCTTGAGCCGCGAATGCCACGGATACAACCGTGCCCACAGAAACAACACCGCACGGCGTAGCCCGGATGCAATCCGGGGGGCATGCCGATGCAATCCGGGAGCTATATCGATGCAATGCGGGGTAACGCGACGTTGGTTTTACATCGGGGTGACGGCCCCGGATTTCATCCGTATATGGACTCCTCCCGTTTTGCCAGCGAAATGTTCTGCTTCCGAACCTAGGTACGACTGCTTCCGTATATCCGGCTTCTGATGAGGCGTTGGCCTCGAGCCATGA
>Ga0209343_10000949_pt1 | contig 40078 bp, 39 predicted proteins | sample RifCSPlowO2_02_FD_184026 | JGI IMG/M metagenome (GOLD analysis project Ga0209343, IMG submission 184026) | Groundwater microbial communities from Rifle, Colorado - Rifle CSP2_plank lowO2_0.2 (SPAdes) (version 2) | ecosystem: Environmental > Aquatic > Deep subsurface > Groundwater | place...
GGCCCTCGATCTTGAACGAGCGCACGCCGGCATTCACCAGGTGAATCAGGTTGGCGGTCTGGTTGTTGTCCTTCATCGACAGCAGGTGCTTGTCATAGGCCACCACGCGGCCCTGGTCGTCCTTCAGGGTGTACGGCAGGCGGCAGGCCTGGGAGCAGTCGCCACGGTTGGCGCTGCGTCCGGTCTGCGCGTGGGAGATGTTGCACTGCCCGGAGAAGGCCACGCACAGGGCACCGTGGATAAAGAACTCGATGGCCGAGTCGACGTTGCTGCTGATGGTGCGGATTTCCTGCAGGTTCAGCTCGCGGGCCAGCACCAGTTGGGAGAAACCGGCCTGAGCCAGGAACTTGGCTTTGTCCAGGGTGCGGATATCGGTCTGGGTGCTGGCGTGCAGCTCAATCGGCGGAATATCCAGCTCGAGGATGCCCATGTCCTGCACGATCAGCGCATCAACGCCGGCGTCGTAGAGCTGGTGAATCAGCTGACGCGCCGGCTCCACCTCGTCGTCATGCAGGATGGTGTTGATGGTGACAAACACCTTGGCATGGAACAGGTGGGCAAACTCCACCAGGCCGGCAATGTCCGCCACGCTGTTGCTGGCGTTATGCCGCGCGCCGAAGCTCGGCCCACCGATATACACGGCATCGGCGCCATGCAGGATGGCTTCCTTGGCGATGGCCGCATCACGGGCCGGGCTGAGCAGTTCGAGGTGGTGCTTGGGCAAGGACATGATGATCAGCTTCAACCGTGGGCAAGGGACGATCCAGCGGCGCAACGCACGCCAGGGCCGGCAATGGAGAGGCGGTGATTTTAAAGGAATTGCGGCACGATGACGCAGGCTAATCGCGGGGAAAAACCAACCGCCGGGCAGATTGGAGCGTCATCAGGTTTAATTTGCCGATTGGATGATCGGCCAGTGCTTGCGCGTATATTTGCGTGCTCGATTGCTAAATCAAGGAGGAATTTATGCCCCGTCGATGCCTGCGTGACGAGGTAATGGGCCTGGCCGCGCGCCTTGCGGATGAATGCCATCCACAGGTGGTGCTGCAGCATGCTGAAGAGTTGGCTCGCTATGCGCGGCTGACCTCGGCTTGCGATGCGCTGGAATCCTTCCTTGGGATGCGCCCCCGAGCGGATGACGATGTTTTTGCTGTGCTCGGCAAACGGCGCGCAGAGATTGCTGACTTGATCGCCCATGCCAACCTGCAAGCCTATGCGCGGGAAGCGCCCGCCGGCCTGTATCTGGCAATACCGTTCTTTTCCCGTTGCTCGGACAAGCAGCCGGTCTGGTTGCTGAACCGTACCAGGCAGAGCGTCACCTATCTGTGTCGGAGCCTGAATGCCTATGCCAGCACGGACGATGGCGTCGATGAATACCAGGCTGCTGGCAATGCCTTCGCCGATGGCATTGCCGCCTCTGCGGTGATTGAGCCGGGCGGCAGGCTGCGAATTGATGACTACTCCATGAGCTTCGATGGCGACTTCGTCAGCAACCGCCGAATTATCCTGCTTATCGATGACGCCCGCAGCGAGTGGTTTACCAGTGTCTCGAAGCTGGGTGGTCATCTCTGGGATGAGGCGCTGCATGGCTTGCATGCGCTGACGAAGGCGAAAGACCTGTAGCGTTTTCAGTACGCCGAGCTTTGCCTGCAGTGGTGTGGGGCGACTGCTCGGCGAACGGACGTTCGAGTGACCAGTGGCAAATCCCCATCCCCAACCTACCCCATAACAAAAAAGGCCCACCTTGCGGTGAGCCTTTTCGTTGTTGCGTATGGTGCCGGCACCAGGAGTCGAACCCGGGACCTACTGATTACAAGTCAGTGACAAAGCTAGGTTTTCCACAGGTCGTATCAGAAAAATTGACACGCTAAATGAAACAGTAAGCCACTGATTTGCAATCATTTAAGCGATTTTACTGGGCTGCGATGAAGAATATAACTACTGTTCAAACTTTGGTCAAATTCTCACCCCAGGCCCACCCCGAGCGCTATAATCCCACCCCAAGCCCACCCCCAAAACGGTCAGGATTTCGGTATGGCTACGCGTACTGCAATGAACGAACACACCCTCAAACGGATCAAATTTGATCCTGCGAAAGGCCGTGCCGAATACCTTGATCCCCCCATGCCCGGTCACGGTACGTTTGGGGTTAGGGTCAACAGAACATGCAAAAGTTTCATCTGGGTATACAGCTTTCACGGCCGTACCCGGCGCCTGACCCTGGGTCAATACCCCGACTTGTCACTCGCCGAGGCCCGCGCCAAGGCCGCGCAGGCTGCCGAACTGCACAAGCAGGGGATCGACCCCGGGCAGAAGAAGCTCGTCGAGTTGGTGGAGTACCGCACCAGTCCGACGTTCGAAGAGGCTGTCGTCAGCTACCTAGAATGGGCCGAAAAGAACAAGAAATCGTGGCGTGAAGATGAGCGCATGCTGCGCACAGAGTTTGTGCCTCACCTGGGCAGGACCAAAATCGGTGATGTCAGGCGCAAGCAAGTGGTGGCATTGCTCGATGACAAGGCCAAGACCGCGCCGGTGCAGGCCAACCGTCTGCTGGCCGTGATCCGAAAAATGTTCAACTTCTGCGTTGAACGCGAGATTCTCGATGCGACGCCGCTGGTCAAAATGAAGAACGTGGCCAAGGAAAAAACGCGTGAGCGCAGCCTCAATCGGCATGAGTTGGTGTGGTTTCTGCTCCGCTTAACCGAGCCTACCATCACCCAAAACACGCGTTTCGCACTGCTGCTCAGCCTGATGCTGGCGCAGCGTTCCGGTCGGATCGTGCAGATGCGTTGGATCGACATCGACCTTGAAGATGCCATTTGGGACCGCTCGGGCCAATTCGAGAAGAACAACAATCCCATCGCGATTCCGCTGTCGGAAGACGTGCTGAACATTCTGAAATACCTGCGTGAGCGGCAGGTTCAGAAAGTGGTGGCGAATGACCCTGAGCGCTGGGCGAAAAGCCAGGTGCTGCCAAGCCCGGGGCAATATGTTTTTCCCGGGCGTTGGCCCACCAAACCGCAGACGCAGCCCTCGCTCAATCGCGCGATGCGGCGCTTCTACGACACGTATGTGAAAGACAAAGACCGCGTTGAAGAGGAGAGCTTGCTGCGGATTGCGGAGGACTACCCGCGCCCGACCGTGCATGACTTGCGCCGGAGTGCGACCACGCACATGTCTCGGCAGGGGCTGGGTAAGGATGTGCGCAGTCGTATTCTCAACCACAAAGATCTGTCGGTGGATGCCATCTACGACCGCTATGCCTATTTCGATGAGAAGGCCGTGGCCCTCGGCGAATGGCACGGCTTTCTGAAAGGGCTGTTGCGCCGGGAGTTTGGTGACGTGGACTGGGTGGAGTTGTACGGGCGTCGGATGGAAGCAGTTACGCTTGATGATGAAGACTAAGGGTCATAAAAGAGCTTTTATTTTGTCTATATGACTTTAATGGTCTAAATTTGATCTTTTGTTATGATCATGTTTAGGCTTAACCAGCAAGGCATCCACGATGGCGCTTACCCATACGCTTTTCTCTCCAGGTGAACTGGCCCTGCAGGTCGGTGAGAATGCTCGCGCACTGCGTTTGGCGCAGAACCTCTCGCGCAAGACGCTGGCTGAGCGGGCCGGTGTTTCAGAATCGACCATCAAGCGTTTTGAAACGACTGGGCAGATCACCCTGGATGCGCTGGTGCTGTTGGCCTCGTCTTTGGGTGTGGCGCAGCAACTGTCTGGGTTGTTTACGCAGGCGCAGCCCGTCTCGCTGGATGAACTCAAGCAAAGCGGACGAGTCCGGGGGCGCAAATGAAGAACGTGACCTCGGTCGAGGTGCTGCTCGCGGGCACGCGGGTCGGTGAGTTGGTGTCCGTGCCGCGGCGTGGGACTTTTTTTGCCTACGACGAGCAGTGGCTGGCGACGGGTTTCAACCTCTCGCCGCTGAACATGGAGTTCAAATCCTCCCCGCAGGCTGCACCTGATCCTCATCTGTTTGGCGGGTTGATGGGTGTGTTTGCTGATTCCTTGCCGGATGGCTGGGGCATGCTGCTGATGGATCGTTTTTTCCTGCGTGAGCGTGGCATTGATCGACGCGCCATTACGGCACTGGATCGGTTGGCGTACATGGGCGATCGCGCCATGGGTGCCCTGGAGTATCGGCCTGTTCTGGAAAAGTCCGAGGTCGACTCCCCGTTGGATCTTGAGCGCTTGTACCGGGCGGCGCTTGATGTCTACGAGGGTGACACCGAAACGACGTTGGATGCCTTACGGTTGGCGGGTGGCTCGCCTGCGGGCGCGCGCCCCAAGGTGGTGGTGGCGTTATCCCAGGACAAACAGCGTTGTGCGTCGTCATTCAAAAAGCTGGCCGAAGGTTATGAGCATTGGTTGGTGAAGTTTCGTGCGCCTGATGAGCACCGTGACACGGGGGCCATCGAGTATGCCTATGCGCAAATGGCACAGCGTGCAGGGGTCGAAATGGCAGAGCCTGCACTTTTAAATGTGCAGACCGAGAGTGGCGTGGAGCGCTTCTTTGCGGCGAAGCGCTTTGATCGTGTTGGGGCGCGCAAGATTCACATGCTGACGGCCTGCGGCATTCTTTATGCCGATCATCGAGCCCCCTCGCTGGATTACGGCGACCTGCTGCGCGCTACCTGGGCCATCACCGGGCATGCTGGCGAAGTGGAGAAAATGGCGCGTCTGATGGTCTTCAACGCGCTCGCGCATAACCACGATGACCATTCAAAAAATTTCGCCTACTTGTTTGATCGCGGTCACTGGGTACTTTCTCCGGCCTATGACCTGACCTTTGCACGAGTGCGTGGCATGGCGGATGAACACACGACAGCCTTTGCCGGAGCGGGGCTGCCGACACGCAAGGCTCTGCGCAAGGTCTGCGAGTCTTTCAGCTTTTTAAAAGTGGATCAGTACATTGAGCAGACGCTTGATGCGTTATCAGGGTGGCACGAACTGTGTCGTGAGCTCGATATTGCTGGCCAGCAGGAAGAAGAGATACGGGTTGCGTTGGAACAAATCTGGACTCGACTTGGGTAAGTGAGAGGTTGGCTCGCGTACCCCGGCGCACCGTACCGCCGAAGTCGATTCGAGCAGGACGATGGTGGCGCGTGTCGAATCGCAGTTCGACCTCACGCCGGAACGCCTTATCGGCGATACCGCTTATGGCACAGCCCCGATGCTGGCCTGGATGGTCGAAGAAAAGGACATCGAACCGCATGTGCCTGTGTGGGACAAGACCGAGCGCAAGGACGACAGCCTCTCCAGTAACGACTTCCTCTGGAATCCGGAGGCCAATGAATACCGCTGCCCAGCCGGCAAACCACTACGCAGTGAATGGCGTGCCTTCACCCAGCAACGGTCTCGGGTGACCAAGGCCAACACCATCATCTACCGCTCCAGCCAAAGCGACTGCGCCACCTGTCCGCTGAAAGCGAAGTGCTGCCCCAATACCACATTCCGCAAGATCGCTCGGAGCATCCATGAAGCGGCCCGTGACGTGGCGCGAAGCATCGCCAAGACACCGGAATACCTCGTCTCTCGTTGCGAACGGAAGAAGGTGGAGATGCTGTTCGCCCACCTCAAACGGATCATGAAACTCGACCGTTTACGACTGCGTGGACTGACGGGTGCGACTGACGAATTCACCTTGGCCGCGACTGTGCAAAACCTGAGACGTATGGCCAAGCTGCTGCCTCACGGGCCACCGATCACGGGATAGGTATGCCTGCTACGAGCAGAAACCCTCAAACTAACCCTTAAACCTGAGCAAGGACGCTCAGTGAAACGCCGGAAGGCAACTTGAAGTGGCTTGCAGCCACTTCGGCAGCAGGCACTCCTGACCGGTTGGCTGCCGCTGAAGCTACTTTTTCAACAGAATCGGCCAGAAGCTGCCATTCGATGTGTGGGTATGGCCGAGCAAAAAACCACGGAATTGCATGAGTTTTCCTTACTCCCTGTGCAAATTATCAGCCGTCAATGTGGTTAGCCGCGCTTCAACCGTTGAGTGATAGTGCGGCTTAAGCATCCCCGGCTGGAGAAACTCACGCAGTAAAGCCGGGCTGTTACACCGTTTTATTGGCTCGAACCCACCGAATTGCAAAACGATCACGATTTTCCTGCAAACCGTCTCGCTCAAGTGCCTGTTCCCTGCAACTGCGGAGAGGAGATTCCAGCGCACGTTGCTGTCGGCGGGAATCTCCTCTAGGTCTTTGACAACCATAAGTTGGATCATCGGATTGTTGGTGTGCGCGGCAACCAGCATCGCCCGATCAAAATCGAGTTTGGCCTGTGAACTGAACTGCTCATCGTCGTCAGACATGGGACTACTTTTCGCCACGCGTGAAGCGATCTCCCGATAAGCTGCATCGAGGGCCTGTGCACTCAGCAACTCCTCGGCGATAACCGTTGGGCATAGTTTGGAAATAGTGCGCAGCGCATTGTTCGAGGTCTCGGTGTCAAGGTCCTGGGCCAGTGCCATGAGCACCTCCTGGCCTGTATCTTGCTTTTTCGCCACCGCTCGGCGCACGGCTTTACTGCTATCCAGCGCTAACAAAGCCAACAATTCAGGGTCGCAGCTGGCATCGGCCACCCTCTTGCGCTGGCCGCTGTCCAGAGCCAGAACGCTCTCTTTACCGGCCCCCGCAGCAGCCCACGGGTCAAACGAGGCCTTGGGGGTTGCCGGCTTCACAAACGGCTTAACGATATTTTTTTCGATGGCCGCCTTGATGGTGGCGTCGTTGATTTCCTGTGTGGGAAAACGTTTGGCCAAATTCTTTTTAGCTGCCCGGCTTATCTCGTCGTATTTGTCTTGCAGCAAACTGAGCAGCACATCGCAGCTGGCATGGCGCGACATCGCCAGATTCAACCGCTCAGGTTTGCGTTGGCTATTGAGAAAAAAATGGATGATCTTCGCAGAGGTATTGGGATGCATGGCGATGCTTTTTCGCAGCATGCCATCGTCGACGGGTAACAACTCCTCCAGCACATCCGAGGGGCAATTGGGATGCCTAACCAGCGTGCGGGCGGAGCTGGGTACCAACTCCTTGGCATAAGCCTCTTTCTTGTTCAGCCAGATAAAGCGCACCTGCTCGGCCGTCAGATTTTTATTCAGAACCAGCGACAGCTCCCATGGAAAAAACCACACGCGGTTTAACCCTTTGGCCACTTTCTTCGATTGCAACAACGCAAAAATAAAGTCCAACAATACTCGATCTTTACTTTTCTTGACCGTCGTTTCCAGCTCAAGCAACGCGTTGGCAATGCGCAGTGGGCTTTGCGCCACAGCGGCCCCCGCCAATGCTGCTTCATGTTTGAGCTTGCCGCCAAGCACGGCTTGCAACAGATAAAGATCGCTTTCAGAAAGGCCGTTAGCCGTATGCATAAACCGGCGGCGCTCGCCGCTTTCGCTGAAGTAGCTATCCATCTGCACGAATAGCGCCTCTAGTGCAGCAAGCTCTTCGAGGCTTGGTGTGAGTTCGTTGGTCGACACAAAAAATCCTTTTAAAAGTGAGGCGCCAATGCCTGTCGCTACTTTAGAAACGCCCTCACCACTGAGCAAGCGTTGTCTGCTTAACCCCTCGTGTATCTGCTATCGGTAAGCGCCTAGCGGCGCTGAGTTTTCGTTGTTGCTCAACGTCCGTTTCTGGCCGGGAGTCGCCAGTAGCAACGGGCTGGAGTCGGCCAATAGCGGTCATTTAGTGTCTACAAAAGCCGAGGCGATTCAGCCGCAGCGGAAGCCTTTCATTATTTTTCATGCCCCTAGTCGCCTTGTTAGTGTGCATTGCAGTTGCTTGGTAAACGAGCCGTCCGACCTTTACTTACCGCCAGATTGGCATCAGCTGGGACGGGGCAATTCGATGTGAAAGCCCGTGAGGCCAGCAACTGAGGTGCACCAAATGCGGCCTTTGTGAGCCTCGATGATGGATTGGGTGATGGCAAGGCCGAGCCCTGCATTGCTTGGGTTTCCCTCGCGCCGAGCGGGGTCGGCGCGATAGAAGCGGTCGAAGAGTTTTTCCAGGTGTTCTGAGCTGATCGTGTCACCTGGATTTTCGACGCTAAGAATGATCGAGTCCCCTGTTTGGCGGATCAACACTGATATCGTTTTTCCCTTCGGCGTATAGCGCAAGGCATTGGACAACAAGTTGGAGATTACGCGATCAAGCATCAGCCTATCGCCAAGCACTCGGCCGGTACCCGCGACAGATAGTCGAATATCGTGCTCTTCGGCCAGTAAGTGGTAGTAGTCGAAGAGTTTGGCCACAACGTCAGCGAGCTCAATGCTAGTTTTTTCGGGGGTGATTAAGCCATTATCAGCCTTGGCCAAGAACAGCATGTCATCAATCATTCGAGACATGCGCTTCAATTCTTCCAAGTTGGAGTAGAGATTCTCCTCGTAAGCGGTGATGTCGCGCTTATGGCTCAAGACCACCTCGGTATGAGTCATGAGGTTACTAAGAGGCGTTCGTAGTTCGTGTGCGATGTCAGCCGAGAAGTTGGAGAGTCGAATGAAGGCCTCTTCAAGTCGAGCCAACATCGCGTTGAAGGATAGAACCAGTTGCTGAAGTTCTAGCGGCACAGGTTCCAGAGGAATTCGTTCCTGCAACGACCGGGCAGACATCGCAGTGGCCACACGAGTGACTTGTCGCAGAGGCCTAAGGCCGCTCCGAGCAACTACCCAGCCTAGCGCGGCACTAACCAGAGCACTGATGATCAATCCAACCCAGAACCACCGCTGCAGCGTGTCGAAGAAGTGTGTGTGATTGGTGACGTCGAGAATCAGCAAGGCTGTGAGTGGCTCAGGTTGATCGGCGACCGAGATTTGCGCCGTCATACCGCGGTACATGTGCTGGCCGTTCTGCCACTCCCACATGCTCTGCTCATTTGCACGCCTGAAGCGTTCAGGCACCTCGACTGCTCTGGGGTCGGAAAATAGCACTGCACCGTCGCTTGTCAGGATGGTTGCCGCCAGGTCCTGATGGGCTCCCAGTAACGCTCGCAACTGCGGTAATTCTTCGGAAAGGCTAGCTTCGCCGCGGGCCTTGTTGAGGATATGTTTGGCAGATTCGAGCTTCTCCACCAGGGCCTGCCGATCCAGCATTCTGAAATGGTGCTGACTGAGCATATTGAAACTCAGTCCCGCGACCGTCAGGACTGCAATTACCGCGGACATGAACATCAGACTCATGCGTGCGGTCAGCGAAAGGTGCTTCATATTCACTCCGGCGCATCCATCATGTACCCCATGCCGCGGGCGGTATGGATCAGCTTGAGATCGAAGTCGTCATCGATCTTTGCGCGTAGCCGGCGTATAGCAACCTCGATGACGTTGGTGTCGCTGTCGAAGTTCATGTCCCAAACCTGAGAGGCTATCAGGGACTTCGGGAGGACCTCGCCGCGCCTGCGCAGTAACAACTCCAGTAGTGAAAACTCTTTCGCCGTCAGGTCAATTCTTTTCCCGCCACGAATGGAGCGCCGCTTCATCAGGTCGACTTCCAGATCAGCAATTTTCATGGTGGTTTGCGTAGGAGGGGTATTGCCTCTTCGTAGCAGCGTTCTGACCCTGGCCAGAAGCTCTGAAAAAGCAAATGGCTTGATCAGGTAGTCGTCCGCGCCAAGCTCCAGGCCTTTAACGCGGTCTTCAACACCATCGCGTGCGGTCAAGAACAAGACTGGGACATCTTTTCCTGCCGCTCGCACCATGCGCAGCACTTCCCACCCGTCCAGCCCAGGCATCATCACATCCAGAATCAGAAGGTCATAGGCTTCGCTCAGTGCGTACTGAAGGGCATCTGTCCCTGTCATTACCCGATCGACATTGAACCCTGCCTCGGTGAGACCTTGCTGTAGGTACACGCCGGTTTTGAGTTCGTCTTCAGCTACCAGTAGTTTCATGCGAGCAGATTCCAAAAGTCGGGTGGCCTGAGTTTGCAGGCAAACGGGGCCACCAACCAGAAGCTTACGAAAATGTAATTCTGGCTTCAGGTCGCTGACAGGGTGGCTTGTCTAGGGTGCAGGCATGAGCACGGGTTGTGCTCTCGGCCCTCGTTAAGAGCAAGACCAGAGGTGCCGGCCACAGCATTCCCTGATGGAGACTACCTTATGAAATCGCTGAAACCTTTGCTTCTGGTTGGTTCCCTGCTGCTGTCTTCTATGGCTTGGGCCGAAGGGGGCAGCGATCGTGTTTTCGAACGCGTGCAACAAATGCGCGACAAAGCCGAAGCAGTGCTGATTCAGGCGGAGAAGGCCCCTGTTAGCGAGCGGCATGTGCACATGAAGGAGCACATGAATATGCTCGAAGACATCATGAGCCAGCTGCACAACGAACATCCCGCCCCGAACATGTCCGCAGAAGAGCATCTGGCCTGGATGGAAAAGCACGACAAGCTGGTAGACGACGTGCTGGCTCAGATGATTCGTGAGCACAAACTGATGATGGCCGATAAAGAGTGCCACAAGTAAGAGTTTCCCCCATCTTCCAGGCCTTCCGTGATTGCTCCTTTGGCCTAGCGGCGCCTCAATGGCGCCGTGTTTTTTTCCCAGCTGACGCAATTGTAGTTTTGGGGTCAGCAGCCTAGCAGGAAGCGGGGAATAGCATGAGATTTCCAACCTATCTAGCGAGGTCTCACCATGAAACGCATACCCCTTAAACTGCTGATCAGCGCACTGTTCATCGGCACCACTTTTCCGGTATTTGCCGATTCCGGCGGCAGTAGCAATGGCATTGGGCAGCAGGCCCAGGCGACGCCGGCGACTCGTACCATCTTCGTGAAGATGGACGACATCAACTACAGCCAGAAGACCATCGATGTAAAACCAGGTGAAACCGTGCGTTTCGTTCTGAAGAACGAAGGCACATTGATGCACGAGTTCAACATCGGGCAAGCAGCGTCCCAACTGGAACACCAGCGCAAGATGGCGACTCTATTTAAAGACGGCACACTGACACCAACGGGCAAGGCAAAGTCGGTCATCTGGCGGGAGCGCTCCGCCGGCCCTGGTGACTACGAACTAGCGGGATATCCGGAGGTCATTGAGGCAAAACATGACGACCCGAATGCCATCCTCATCGAACCCGGCACAACCAAAGAGTTCGTATGGACCTTCCCCAAGGCAGGGAGCTTGAGCTTTGCCTGCACGCTACCTGGGCATTATCAGGCGGGAATGGTGGGTGAGTTCGCCCTGCGTTAGATCAGCAGCGGTGCTACCCGTTAGCCGCGGGCCTGGGTAGCACCGATCTAACGAACCTTACTGCGATGTATTTTTCGCGTCAGCGTGCCGGCAGCTTCACCTGATTAGCATCAGGACGTTTCCTTCCTCATCACCACAGAGGCTCACCATGAAGCTCAGATCAGTTTCCATAATCACCGCCGTTGGTTTGTTGCTTAGTGCTGCCAACGCGCTGGCCAGCCCGGGCTACAACAAAGACAGTATCGGTCAGCCGGGAGACAGTCAGGTAGTAGACCGCACCATCGAAGTACGGATGGGGGACATCTTCTTCGAACCCAAGGTAATGGAAATCAAGGCGGGCGAGACTGTTCGCTTCGTACTGCAAAACGAGGGTGCTCTGCTGCACGAATTCAACCTTGGCAAAGCAGCATCTCATGCCGCGCATCAGAAAGAGATGGCCGCAATGTTTCAGAACGGCACGCTGTCCCCGACTGCTGCGCATGAAATGAGCAATATGGACCACGCCATGGGCGGCATGAAGATGGTCGGCATGGAACACGACGATCCCAACAGTGTTCTGGTCGGGCCTGGTGCGCGCGAGGAGCTGATTTGGACCTTCTCCGAGACCATGGATCTGGAGTTTGCCTGCAATGTTCCTGGGCATTATCAGTCGGGAATGGTCGGTAAGGTGACCGTACGCTGAACTCTATTGATAAGCGTCAACTCCGCCTAGCTTGTGCCGCCTATGCTGATCCAACAGCCATTGAATCGAGGCTATTGTCATGGACCACACTCATCACACCAGCACGACTGAACCGCCTTTCTGGAAGAGCAAGATCGGCATTGCGCTGATCATGCTGGCCGTAATCGGTATCTTCTATGTGGCGCGTGAGCATTACGGTCATCTTTCGCAGGCTCTGCCGTACCTCATCCTGCTGCTGTGCCCGCTGATGCATCTGTTTGGTCACAATCACGGCGGGCATTCCCATTCCAGCAGCACCGCTGTTGCCAAGGACGAAAAAAGGACATAGATCGCATGCAAAAAATCTCCTGCCATCATGACCAGGATCATGCACATAACTCGCACTCTCACCCTGAGAGTCAGCGCGACCCGGTGTGTGGCATGGAGGTCAAATCTGATAGCCCTCATCACGAGAGTTTCGAAGGCAAGATCTACCACTTCTGCAGCCTGAAGTGCCGGGAGAAATTCCAAGCGGACCCTCATCAGTACATGAGCCGTCAGTCGCATGGTGGGCATCACCAGCATGCGGCTTCGGCGCAGCCAGTGGCGCCGGTAGGCCAGGGGGCTGAATACACCTGCCCGATGCATCCAGAGATCCGTCAACCGGCTCCGGGAAACTGTCCAATCTGCGGCATGACGTTGGAGCCTGTCATCCCGGAGTTGGAAGAGGAAGAAAACCCGGAGTTGAAAGACTTCTCGCTGCGGTTCTGGTGGACCCTACCGTTGACCGTCATCGTGACCGTACTGGCGATGGCTGGCCATTCCTTGCAGCTGTTTCATGGCACGGCCCAGAACTGGGTTGAGTTGCTACTGGCGACGCCAGTGACGCTATGGGGCGGTTGGGTATTCTTCACCCGCGGCATTGACTCCATCCGGCACCGCAGCCCCAACATGTGGACGCTGATCGGATTGGGAACTGCAGCTGCCTACCTCTACAGCGTGGCCGCCACCTTGGTTCCGCAGTGGTTCCCGGCGGCCTTTGTCCAGGACGGGCGTATCGGCGTCTATTTCGAGGCAGCCGCAGTGATTATCTCGCTCACGCTGTTGGGCCAGATGCTCGAACTCAAGGCCCGCTCGCAGACGTCGGCAGCAATCAAGTCACTACTGAGGCTGGCACCCAAGACTGCGCGTCGCATCAAGCCCGATGGCCAGGAAGAAGATATTCCGCTGACACATGTCCATCAAGGCGACCATCTACGCGTCCGGCCAGGAGAGAAAGTCCCGGTGGACGGTACGGTTCTGGAGGGGGAGAGCGCAGTCGACGAATCGATGCTTACCGGTGAACCCTTGCCAGTGACCAAGCGAGCGGGTGATGCACTCATCGGTGCCACCATGAATACCCATGGGAGCCTGGTGATGGAGGCACAGAAGGTCGGTGCCGAAACCATGCTGTCGCAGATCGTCCAGATGGTGGCGAAGGCCCAGCGTTCCAAGGCACCGATGCAGCGCATGGCTGATGCGGTGGCGGGGTATTTCGTGGTTGGGGTGATCCTGATCGCGATCCTTACGTTCTTCGGCTGGGGGCTGTTTGGGCCGGAATCAGGCTGGGTATTCGGCTTGATCAATGCCGTGGCCGTATTGATCATCGCCTGCCCGTGCGCCTTGGGTTTGGCGACGCCAATGTCAGTTATGGTCGCGACTGGTAAGGCCGCCAGCAGCGGTGTGTTGTTCCGTGATGCCAGTGCCATCGAAAACCTGTGCAAGATCGACACCTTGATCGTCGACAAGACCGGAACACTGACTGAGGGCCGGCCGGTCTTCCACAGTGCAGAGGGAACCGGGTCGTTCGACTCGGCCGAGGTACTGCGCCTGGCTGCTAGCCTCGACCAGGGCAGCGAGCACCCGTTGGCACATGCCATTGTCGATCACGCGCGTGGCCAAGGTCTTGCATTAGTGACGCCGGAGACCTTCGAGTCTGGCTCGGGCATCGGCGTTCGCGGACAGGTCGATGGCCACCAACTGCAGCTCGGGAATACAGCGTTGATGGAGGAGGCGGGCATCGATACTGCCTCGCTGCGTGATCGTGCCGAGCAACTGCGCCTAGAAGGCATCAGCATCATCTATCTGGCAGTTGACGCTCGCCTGGCTGGTCTCCTGGCCGTTTCTGATCCGATTAAGCCAACCTCCCAACAGGCCGTCTCTAAACTTCAAAACGAGGGCGTAAAGGTCATCATGGCCACTGGCGATGGCCTCACCACCGCAAGAGCCGTAGCGAAGCAATTAGGCATCGAGGAAGTGCATGGCGAGGTGAAACCGCAGGACAAGGAGAAATTAGTCTCCGACCTGCAGAGCCATGGTCGCCGTGTCGCCATGGCGGGGGACGGCATCAACGATGCACCGGCACTGGCCAGGGCCGACGTAGGAGTCGCCATGGGCACAGGCACCGATGTGGCGATGAACAGCGCTCAAGTGACGCTGGTCAAGGGTGACCTGATGGGCATCCTGCGAGCCCGCACCCTATCAGTAGCTACCGTGAAGAATATGAAGCAAAACCTTGCCTTTGCGTTCCTCTACAACGCCATGGGAATCCCGCTGGCGGCCGGGCTGCTGTACCCGCTGACGGGGCATCTTCTGTCGCCCTTGATCGCTGCCTTGGCGATGAGTGTCAGCTCGGCCTCGGTGGTATTCAATGCTCTCCGACTGCGTCAGACGCGCATTGAATAATCTGCTCGTACTTTAATGATCAGCAGAGGCAGTGCTTTTATTGCGTAATGGCAACAGGCGCTGCCACTGCCACACCGGTTTTGCGAGCTTTCTTCGTCGCTACAGCGCGCTCTTCAATTCGGGCTCTCCATGCTTCCAGAGCCTCAATGTCGGCAAGCAACTCATCGGGATCAGGCACTGCGATGCCTCCGACCAAAGCCTTGTCATGAGCATAGTTCGAACATTTGCTCATTCCGGCGTCTACTTGCCTGTAATCATCATCCTCGACAACGACCCCGTCTAACCGTTGGGTTTCTATTCCCTTGCGGAACCGTAAAACGACTTCGCGGAGTAACACTTCTTCTACTGCGCGCTCCCAAGCTAATCGCATCAAAAAATAGGCTTCGACGGTCTTTTTGCGATGTTCTTGGTCATCGCCAGTTCTAAACAATTTCGCAATATTTTGCTGGAGGGCTCGCAAGGTGCCGATTCGTTTGCGAGTGTTCTTACCTTCAAACGGAAGGTCTGGCTCAGTAACCCCGAACCCCTCGGGCCGCCGCGTGAGACTTTGAGTCAGGATGGGAACACCACAGTTGTTTGCTTCCTCAACCAGCAGGCAGAGAAAGTAAATATCGTGAGTGAAGATGATTACCTGCCGTTTGGCTGCTTCAGCGGCAAGTCGCTTGGCGACTCGCTCGCGGCGGCGATGATCTAGCGAGGATACCGGGTCATCAAAGACGACACCGCCTTTGCCACCGGAAAGCGCTACTTCGGCGAGGAAAGCAGCAATGGCAATCGCACGTTGCTCGCCTTCGCTGAGTATTTCACTGGGGTTACGGCTCTGCGGCATTTCCAGCTTGAGTTTGTGCAGGGCTTTTCCTTTGTCGGCTCTGCTCTTCAGTGATACCTGGAGCATTCCAACACCGAGTGCCTTGAACTCTTGGTTAAGTGTTGCTTCCAGTTCTTTGGAAACGACTTTTTCCGCGAGCTCAGCTGCCTTCAACGAAATGGCGTTTGTTTTCAGATCACCTAGACACTTACGCAGCTTTTCTTGATGAGCGAGTCGCGTGACCGCTGCCACAATGGCATCTCGAACACCCTGTAGTCGGATGCGAGCATCAAGCGCCGTGAATTGCTTGTGGAGTTCTTCACGTGCAGCTTCATCGGACGCTTGTTCCAGGATATCCGCATCAGCGTTCAACTGATCAACCAGGGCTTGTAGCCTAGCTGAGGGGTTCTCAAGCTCAGGCGGCAGGCCTGTCCACTGATTGTCGATAAACGCGCGCTTGATAGCTTCCTGTCTTGCCTTCAACGATGCCTCAAAAGCCCGTGCCTCGGCCGCGAGTGGCGCGAGAAGAGCAGCTAGCTCACCATGAGTCACGTCATCCAAACCAATATTGAAATCATGTGCAGCAAAGGCTTTGTACTGAACCTGCAAATCCGCATACCGCTGTTGGGCCGTTTTCTCGGCTTCCTGCTGGATAAAGTGCTCGAAGCGCATTAGTCGATCAGCGCCGTCAGCTAGTGGTTGCTGGCACAACGGACAGGCTGACTCGGCCCCGAAATTTGGAAACTCCTTGTCGGGATGTGCCACAACTGCAAATTTGCGGGCAGCCTCAAACAGCTCACGCCAAGCATCACCACCAGTGCCAGGAAGGAGTTTGTCTGTTTCCATAAACTGCTCGGCGGCAAGCGCAGCTGCAGTTTTCGCTGTGTAATAGCTGCCTGTCATTTCCTGCAGCACCGCAGCAGCCTGGCTAATCAAGATGCCTTTAGTCTGGGTATTAGAGGCTACGGTAGCTATACGGCGTGCCAACTGCCGATTCTGGGATGCCTTTTCCTTCGGATTTGCCTCTTTGAGACTCTTTTCCCACGATGAATGCTGGCCTAGATCCGCTACGGTCACGGCCGCGAGTGCATCAATCTGATCAATGGGTGTTTTGGCCGAAAGCCCCGCAATCAACTTTCCTACCTGCGTGTCGCCCAGCAGGGGGGCGAAGAGGGTCAGGTCAACCGCTGATTGTGCGATTTCGGCATCGATAGAGATTTTGAGTTCCTTGCTGAGCTTCGCCAAGCCCTCGAATACATCCAATCCGTAGGGTACGTAGGAGAAATCGTCTTCGTTGTCCAGGTAAGCCCGGGCACATCGCGTGTCAAAGATAGAGAATGCAGAAAGAAGCGCCGGAGAGGCCAGGCCATGGAGCCATTGCACGTCCTGATTAGCGCCATCAACGCTGACTTCAAAGCAGGCTTGTGGAATGGCAGCTTTATCAACTGGCAGGTTGGCGTTTGGGAGAATGAGTTCAGATTGATCACGTGCTCTACAGGCGCGTTTGAGCACTCTGGAATAGCCCGACTTCCCTGAGCCGTTATCGCCATAAATTACAGTCATCCCTGAGCTACCGAACGGCAGAACCTGTTGCTCGGCGATGGCATTTACATGCTGAAGGTTTTTCATGGCCCTGAGCTCTACAAGCGTCTCAGCCCGCACGGGAGCAGGAATCTGCTCCGCCTGAAGCGGCTTTGCCACTCTCCCTTGAGGGTCAGGAACACCATGTGTTTCTTTAAGCAGAGCGAGCAGATCATCTTGATCACTGGCATCAAGCGTCTGTTTGGCAAGCAAGCGTGCAACCGCATCGCTCTGCCACGCAGGCAAGGTCTGAGACCAGCCAAAAACTTCATGCAGGATCGACATGCTTCTCCCTCCGTGGAAATAGAACTGGCTCATTCACCACTCACAGAGTTAGGTAAAGAGCATTGTAGGATTAATTGGCCAGAACCCACGAGCCATCTGCTTGATGAAGCCCTGGGAAGCCTACTGATGTTAGGGGTAGCCTGGTGGGATTACAGCAAAGAATCATTACTGGGCAAACGGCAATCACTTGACCTTGCCAGGGTGGGAAGGTTGATGCTGGTCCTACGGCCATCCCGGCCGCTCAATCAGTGAGGTGATATATGTTTTCCCTGCAGGTTACCGGAATGGGTTGTGGCAGCTGTGTCAGCAAAATCACGAAGGCTATCCAGACACTGGATCAGGATGCACGGGTAGAAGTCAATCGAGCGGCCGGCAAGGTGACGGTCGAGAGCACAGAAAGTGCCGAATCGATCCGCGAACTCATTCAGGAGCTTGGCTACGCGGCTCAGGTCTGCGCTTGAGCGCTGACCTGATGACCAACTAAATTCCCAGGTTTGAGAGTTCTTTCAGCCCGTGGATACTGGTGATCTCGTTGGTAATCCCCTCCGTGCCATCACGGCCGCGAAGCCAGGTTGAGTGATCACCTGGCCCGCGCATTTCCAGTGCGTCATAGGAATACCGTTTTCGCTTGAACAAGCTATTCAGTGCAGGAAATTCGTGGGCTTTCTCGTCTTTTATTCCCACTACTTCTCTTACAAGTGCTTCCCACTGGCCGACTCCGTCGGCCAGCATCGCCTGGTAGGTTTTGGGGTCCAGCAAGGCTTGCTGTTTGAAATGAATGGTGCAATGAGCCATAGACGCGCTCGGAAGTGGCCAAAGTGAAGTTGCTAGCCTAAAGGTTCAGGCTCCTCACCGTAATAGCCATCCCACCAAGAGCTTGTATCCACGGTCGGGCCTGCCTCGCTGGTTTCTACTTCATCTGGTGTTTCTACAAGGCTCCAAAGCTGACAGGTAAAGGGAAAGCTCTCAGTTCCTGTTATCCCATCCCCTCGGCGTATATCCGAGTTTGAGCCCCACTGGAGGCCTGCCGTTACCGAGCCTTCAGCAAGGAAGTTCACCTGGTCATGTGAGATTGAAATGATCTCGATTCGGTCGGTGTAGATCTCTTCAATGCTGTGGTGTGGTGCAATCTCATCGATGGCCAGCAAGGTCTCGCTGAGCAATTGCTCTACGGTGGCTTGATCAATCTGCTCCCAAAGAGCTGTGATGATTTCCCGACGGCATTCCAGAATCGCGCCGCAGAGGCCGGCAACCGCCTCAATCGTGTCGTCCGATAGTGCCTGGACGACCTCTTCCGGTAAGGCGAAGACGCCTTCCTCAATGTGGGTCAGCCTGCTGAGGGCGCGGATCGCTTTGCTTAAGCGGCTGTGCATTTCCGTGACTTCAAGCCCCAGGATGTTCTGCACGTACTCATCAGAAAGCCCGCCCTGGACCGCATAGCAGGCTCGCTGCCGGCGGGTCGGTTCGTTCCTTCCGTTAGACTCATCACGGTACCAGCGGCACTTCCGAACTGATTCATCAGGAGCCAGGCGGTGCAGTACATGGCGGGTCAACTCTCGCATGGCATATGCGAAATTGTTGAGCCGCAGTGGGTTGCTTGAATCAGCGAGATTGTTCAAGGCAGCCGTATAAAGCTCACGCTCGAAGCCTTGGGTAAGAATCTCGGTTATTCGTTCATTCACTAACCACTTCCTCGATACCACCCACCCGCATGAGCAGTCCCTCGCTGACCCATTGCTTCAACCAGGTTGCTGCTTGCAAGGGGGCCTGTTCTGCATGTTCAGGGAGCAATAACTCGCAGAGCTCAGCGAACGATCCACCCTCGATGAAAAACTTCAATGCTGACGCCTCTTCTGGCTCCAGGCTCCGGTACTGGCATACGAGGTCATGACGCCAGACGAGACAGTCTTGATTCGCGGGTAGCCGGGTAATAGAGGGAAGCCGATCTCCAGACTTTGCAGTCTTCCACAACTCCAGAGTGTTGTACTGAAGCGGCAGCCACCTAGTTGATGGAGTCAGGGAAACGCTGAGCGATATCCAGTCTTCAGCCGAGAAACTACTCATTCTTTCCAACGAGAGCGCTTCGGCATCCTGTGCGTCGAATGCCAGGGTGAAGGCCCACTCCAGTTTCGCGAGCTCGCGCATCGGCGATAGTTGGGGTTCCGCGACATAACAGCCAATGAACTCGGGTAGCTTCTCGCCCAGCCAGCGAATACTGAAATGCCGCGGTGGCCAGGCTGCGATATAGGCCATTGCGAGTTGCTCAAATGACTCTTCGCCCATCCAGTGATATAGAGCAGGGAAGTCCTCTCGCAGGACTGTCAGCAGTCGAGCACGGTAGGCGTTGTGGTAGATCTTCAGACCTTCAAGGGCACTCAGCGCTGTGCTGCTTCGAATCTGCTCCAAAAGCACGTCTGAGGGGAGGGTGCTTTCATCTGTCAGATAGGCTTCCAATGCAGCCTGTTGGATGATCAGGCTCAAGGGGTGGCCCCCGATATCACACCATGGGCAATAGCACGCGCCTGTGCCAGCTCGGATAGCAACTCCTCAAAAGGCGGAAAGTGATCGTCCCGCTCGATCAAGGTCGATGTCGCGCCCAGGTAGCTCAGCGCTTTGCTGTAGAGAGACCAAACCGGATCAGCGATGGGCTGATCATGGGTGTCGATGAGGTAATGCCCGTAATCGCTGTGCCCGGCCAGGTGAATTTGGCGAATCCGATCATGTGGCAGTTCCATGATGAACTGCCAGGGATCGAAATCCTGGTTCCGCGCGCTGACGTAGACGTTGTTTACATCGAGGAGTAACTCGCAGCCGGTCAGGTAACTCAGTTCCGCGAGAAACTGCGATTCGCTCATGCAGGAGGTTCCCCACTGGATGTAGGCGGAGACGTTTTCCAATACCAGTGGGCGCTCCAAAACATCCTGCACCAGACGGACCCGCGCCGCGACATGCAGCAGACTTTCCTGGGTAAATGGCAGTGGCAGCAAATCATGCAGTTGATGGGCGTTGCCGCGGCTCCAGCACAAGTGATCGGAAATCCAGTGGGGCTGGACCCGATCCGCCAGGCTCTTGAGCTGCCGTAAATAATCAATGTCTATGGCATGAGGGCCGCCAATCGACAGGGATACCCCATGCATCACCAGGGGGTACTGCTCTTTGATCGCGTCGAGAAAGTAGAGGGCCTTGCCGCCTTCCACCATGTAGTTCTCGGAAATTATCTCGAACCAGTCGACCGCTGGTCGCTGCTCTAGGATCTGCTGGTAATACTCGCTGCGTAGGCCAAGACCGAAACCCAGCGGATTGCACATGCTCATTCGGCACTCCAGCAAGGGGAGTGGCGTGCACTCCCCTTGGCAGCATCATTCGCTGGTCTTGCCACCGGCTTCGTCACACTTGGCTTGGGTCATCAGCTGGAAGCCCTGTCCTTTGCACTCACCTTGGCCTTTGCAGGCGTTCTTGGCTGTCATGCAGTCGTTCTGCCCCTTGCAGGCGTTGACGCCGAAGCACTTCACTTCCGCAGTTTTGGCATCTTGCGCGGCTTGTGCCGGCAGGGTGGTGAAGAGGCTTGCAGCAACCAGAGCCAGGGCGGCACCGGTGGCGGCGTTGGATTTTTTCGACATAGTGGGTATCTCTCTTGGTGGTATCGGGTCAGGCCGTGTATGCGCACGTCCATGGGAAGCTGAGGCATCGCTGCCGAGCACGCCTTTCCACAAAACCCGCAAGGCATCGGGAAGGCACGGGGAAGACAGTACCGAGCTGCCGAGAAGGTCGACAAGCAACAAATAGCTACCTGACAGAACTGTAATGTTTGGATCAGGTTTCTGACAGGGCGTTCTGGCTAAGGTGGCATTGAGCCTGAAGCTCAGCCTCGATTTTCAAGAGGCTCATTCGAATCCACGAGGAACTCAAGATGAAATCGATCAAAGCGCTGTTCGTAGTGACCGCTCTCAGTGTTTCCAGCCTGGCCATGGCCGAAGGTGGTGCCGACCGGACCTTCGCACGCATGGAGCAGGCTCGTCAGGCCTCTGTTGAGGCCTATCAGGTGGCCAAGCAACAAAAAGTCGAAGCCCCCGTTGTCGACAGCCACGCCAAACAGGCCGAGCACGCCAACTGCTGAGTCAACCTGACAGAAATGTAATCACCCAGATGGTTGAGATATGGCAGTTTCATACTGCTCGTTGTCGCAGCGGTTTGCGCACTGGCGACAGCGAGCAAGTATTCAGGGGCCGCCCCACTGAAACTGAAGTCGCCAACAAACCTGATGCCGGTTTTGATCTCTCCGGCTCACCTGACTGACTGGACACAACGGCATGCAAAGCAAAACCACGCGGCGAACCTTCGTCAAAGGCCTGGCCGCCACTGGCATCCTGGGTGGATTGGGCATGTGGCGCACGCCGGTCTGGGCCGTGACCAGCCCTGGCCAGCCCAATGTGCTGAGTGGCAGCGATTTCGAACTCTTTATCGGTGAGTTGCCGGTGAATATCACGGGTGCGTCCCGAACGGCGATGGCCATCAATGGCTCCATCCCTGGTCCGATTTTGCGCTGGCGGGAAGGCGATACAGTGACCCTGCGCGTGCGCAACCGGCTTAAGGAGGACACCTCCATCCATTGGCACGGCATCATCCTGCCCGCCAACATGGATGGCGTGCCAGGCCTGAGCTTCCATGGCATCGCCCCCGATGGCATGTACGAGTACAAGTTCAAGGTTCACCAGAACGGTACCTACTGGTATCACAGCCATTCCGGTCTCCAAGAGCAGATCGGGGTCTACGGTGCTCTGGTGATCGATGCGAAAGAGCCTGAGCCCTTCAGCTACGACCGTGACTACGTCGTGCTGCTGAGCGACTGGACCGACGAGAATCCGGCCCGGGTTCTGGCCAAGCTGAAGAAGCAGTCGGACTACTACAACCATCACAAACGCACCGTCGGCGACTTCATCGATGACGTGAGCGAGATGGGGTGGTCCGCCGCGGTTGCCGATCGCAAGATGTGGGCCGAGATGAAGATGAGCCCCACCGACCTCGCCGACGTCAGCGGTTACACCTACACCTACCTGATGAACGGCCAGGCGCCGGATGGCAACTGGACCGGCATCTTCAAACCAGGCGAGAAGATTCGTCTGCGCTTCATCAATGCATCGGCCATGACCTACTTCGACGTGCGCATCCCGGGTCTGAAGATGACCGTGGTGGCGGCCGATGGGCAGTACGTCAAACCGGTCAGCATCGATGAGTTCCGTATCGCCGTGGCCGAAACCTACGACGTGATAGTCGAGCCAGAAAACGAGCAGGCCTACACCATCTTCGCGCAAACCATGGACCGCACCGGCTATTCCCGGGGCACCCTGGCGGTGCGCGAAGGACTGAGCGCGACTGTTCCGGAAGTTGACCCGCGTCCGCTTATCTCCATGGGGGATATGGGGATGGATCACGGCAGCATGGGCGGCATGGATCACGGCTCCATGCAGGGCGAAATGCCTGAAATGGCAGGCATGGATCACAGCAAGATGGCTGGGATGAACCAGGGCAGCATGGCTGGTATGGACCACAGCCAGATGGCGAGAATGGATCACAGCTCCATGCAGGGTGGAATGCCTGAAATGGCCGGGATGGATCACAGCAAGATGGCCGGGATGGGCCAGGGCAGCATGGCTGGTATGGATCATTCCGCAATGGCGGGCATGGGCGGCGCCATGCAGTCGCACCCAGCCTCCGAGACCAACAACCCTCTGGTCGACATGCAGACCATGACGCCGACGCCCAAACTGAGCGATCCAGGAATCGGCCTGCGCAACAACGGGCGCCATGTTCTGACTTACGCGGATCTGCGCAGCACCTTCCTCGACCCGGATGGTCGCGAACCGAGCCGCACTATCGAACTGCACCTCACCGGGCACATGGAGAAATTCTCCTGGTCGTTCGACGGCATCAAGTTCTCCGATGCCGAACCGTTGCGCCTCAAGTATGGCGAGCGAGTTCGTATCACCCTGGTCAACGACACCATGATGACTCATCCCATCCACCTGCATGGCATGTGGAGCGATCTGGAAGATGAGAAAGGTAACTTCATGGTGCGCAAGCACACCATCGACATGCCGCCAGGCTCAAAGCGTAGCTACCGCGTAACCGCTGACGCCCTGGGCCGTTGGGCCTATCACTGCCACCTGCTGCTTCACATGGAAATGGGCATGTTCCGTGAAGTTCGAGTGGACGAGTAAAGGAGAGATCCAATGAGCAATTTCCTGAAACGTAACGCCCTGTCTGGCGGTGTCGCCATGCTGAGTCTGCTGGGCACCATGTATGCCCCTGTCTCGCTGGCAGGTGACGGTCACGATGAGCACGCCCAGCACGCGGCTGAAGCGCCTAAGACTGGAAGTGACAAAGCGAGTCCCACATCGCAAAACCAGGCACCTCAGGCGCAGCAAATGGATCATGGCTCCATGAGCCACGAGGGGATGGATCACGAGAAGATGATGGAAGGACATGGCGGCAAAACCGAGGCGGGCTCGAACCATGACCAATAGGCTCACACGTCCCTCGCTCATCGCGCTGGCTGTGTCGCTGAGCGCTCTTGGTAGCGGTTTCGCCCTCGCTGCCGAAATGGATCACTCGGCAATGGGCCACGGCGCTATGCCGATGGATCATAGCCAGATGCCCAAGGAGCAAGCATCGCCAGAGAAGTCTCCTGCAATCGATCACAGCAAGATGAATCATGGCGCCATGCAGCCTGAGATGGGCACCATGGATCATGCCCAGATGGGGCATGGCAAGAGCGACGAAAAGGCTCCAGCCATGGACCACAGCAAGATGGGCCACGGCGCCATGGATCACTCCCAGATGAACCATGGATCCGCCGAAGCACCGAGAACGACCAGCCGTACGCCCATTCCGGTTCTGACTGACGCCGACCGTCAGGCAGCATTTCCGCCGCTGCCTGGCCACCAAGTGCATGACAGTGGCATCAACAGCTTCTTTCTGCTCGATCAGCTCGAATATCAGGATGCCGATGAAGGCAGCACCCTGGCCTGGGATGCCTCCGGCTGGGTAGGCGGCGACATCAATCGGATCTGGTTCCGCTCCGAGGGTGAACGCACCAACGGCGTGACCGAGGATGCCGAGCTGCAGCTGTTGTATGGGCGCTCGATCGGCCCCTGGTGGGATGTCGTTGCCGGCGTCCGTCAGGACTTCAAGCCTGAGTCGCCACAGACCTGGGCGGCCTTCGGCGTGCAGGGCATGGCGCTTTATGCCTTCGAGGCCGAAGCCACCGCCTTTGTAGGTGAGAACGGCCAGACCGCGGCACGCCTGGAGGGCGATTACGACATTCTGCTGACCAATCGGCTGATTCTCCAGCCAACCGCAGAAGTGAATTTCTACGGCAAGAACGACCCTGAGCGGGGCGTCGGTTCGGGGCTAGCCAATACCGAGCTCGGCGTGCGCCTGCGCTACGAGATCGTTCGCCAGTTTGCGCCCTATATCGGTGTGTCTTGGAGTCGCTCCTATGGCAACACTGCGGACCTCGTGCGTGACGAAGGCGAGGATGTTGATGAGGCGCGTTTTGTCGCCGGTATTCGGATGTGGTTTTGAGAGCCTGACATGAAAAGAACAATTACAACTCTAGTGGCAGCAGGTGCTGTTGGTAGCGCTGCGGTACTGGCTGGAGCCTATGCCGGCTTGGTCAATATCGGCGCCGACGATCCCCATTTCCCGGCCGTGCATGCATTCCTCACGATGGCGCGTGACCGCTCCATCGAAGTGCGCGCCAAGAACATCGAAGTACCCAAGCTGGACGATGAGGCGCTTATCCGCACGGGAGCGGGCAACTACAACGCCATGTGTATTGGTTGCCACCTGGCACCCGGCGTGGCCAAGACTGAGCTCAGCCAGGCACTTTATCCTGCGCCGCCAAACCTCGCCGAGATCGGAGTCGATGGAAATCCAGCCGCCACCTTCTGGGTTATCAAGCACGGCATCAAAGCCTCTGGCATGCCGGCTTGGGGCAAGAGCATGGGTGACGAGTACATCTGGGGCATGGTTGCCTTCCTGAACCAGTTGCCGAAGATGGACGCCGAGCAATACCAGGCCTTGGTGGCATCCAGCTCTGGCCACCAGCACGGCGGCGGAGAAAGCCAGATGCATAACCATGAAGGTCAGCATGGCGATAACAAGCCCGGTCATCACGACAGTGCCGCAGTTGGCGAAGGTCAGCAGGGTTCGGGGATGGCTGAGGCAGCTGAGGCTGCGCCCGGACACCATGATTCGGCACCTGCAGATCATCATGGCGGGACTGCACCCAGCTCTGATCATCATGCAGAGGAGGCTTCCGCTGGCGATGAGGGTAGCTCTGGTGATCACCACTCTGAGCAACCCCCGCAAGCTGCCCCCAAGACCCATACCCACAGCGATGGCAAAGAGCACCTCCATGAAAGTTAAAAGCCAAGGCGCGCGTCTGGCCGCCTTGGCGGCTTTGCTCACCATCACTTCGGTGCAGGCCGTCGAGTCCATGACCATTGATGTGCATCGGGATGCCAATTGCGGCTGCTGCAAGAAGTGGATCGCACACCTCGAAGCGAACGGTTTCCAGGTCATCGATCACGTCGAAAGCGACATGGCTTCGGTGAAGCAGAAACTGGGAGTCGCGCCACGCCTGGCGTCGTGCCATACCGCAGTGATTGACGGAAAGTTCGTCGAAGGCCATGTGCCTGCAGCCCAGGTAGTCGAGTTCACCAAGCGCAATGACTTGATCGGAATCGCAGTGCCAGGGATGCCGGCGGGTTCTCCGGGAATGGAGGTTGACGGCGTGCAGCATGTCTACCAGGTCATCGGCCTGACCAGCTCGGGCACTGACCAGATCGTCGCTGAATCCCCCGGCAAGTAGTTCGCACGGCCAGTCACCGGATAGCCGTTCCGGTGACTGGTGCCTATGTCTTCTGCTCGGTAGACGGCTAAGTTGATTGCAGCACCTATGATTTCCAAGAAAGCTATTGAACATGGTTTAAGGAGAAAATGATGTCACGTAATGCACTGATCGGAATCTGCATGGCCGCCGTGTCTCTGGGTGCCATTGCCCAGGATGCTGCTGAAGATCACTCGGCACATCATCCTGCCAATACACCTGCTGCGAGTGCTACTGAGATGCCCGCTGCCGGAAAAATGGATAAAGGCCAAATGGCTGGGATGGACCAGCACATGAAGGCGATGCAGGTCATGCACGAAAAGATGGCGGCTGCGAAAACTCCGGCAGAGCGTCAGGCGCTAATGGTCGAGCATATGAAGTTGATGCAGGACGGCATGGCCATGATGAAGTCCATGGGCGCCATGCAGGGCGGCAAGGGTATGGACGCTGATATGGGCGCACGCCAGCAGATGATGGAAAAGCGCATGGACATGATGGAGTCCATGATGCAGATGATGATGGACCGCATGCCGTCTGGAACGCCTAACTAAGCCATTCGCATACCGAGGTGTTGCCATGCTCCGTCACTCCGATGAGCAAGTCCCACCCCCCAGCTTCTGGGGATCGCGTTATTCAGTCGGCCTGGTGGTGATGGGTGGGGTCGCAGGCTATTTTCTGCTGACGGAGCACCTCGCGCATGTGCTTCAGACCCTGCCTTATTTGCTGTTGCTCGCCTGTCCGTTGATGCATGTTTTCATGCACCATGGACACGACGGGCACCGGCAGCATGGCCAGGGCAATCCGGCGGCGTCGGCAAAGACCGATGACGACAAGCCGGAGGGCCGGTCATGAATCATGCTGAAGCCGCCTATGGCCTCTGGTCGCTGGTGTTCATCAATTCGGCGATCTTCATCATGTTCGCCTTCAGCTTCTTCAAGCCGGCGACCGCCCGGGACTGGCGCAGCTTCGGTGCCTTCTCGGCGTTCATCGTCGCCCTGTTCGTGGAAATGTATGGCTTCCCGCTGACAATCTATCTGTTGTCGGGCTGGCTGCAGTCCAGGTTCCCCAACCTCGATCTGCTCTCTCATGACGCGGGCCATCTGTGGTCGACGCTGCTAGGTGAGAAGGGCGATCCACATTTCAACGCCCTACACATTGCAAGCTACCTGTTCCTGGGCTTCGGTTTCTATCTGCTATCGTCCGCCTGGAATGTGCTCTATCACGCGCAACGCCGGCATTCGCTCGCTACAACCGGGCCTTACGCCTGGATCCGGCATCCGCAGTACGTAGCCTTCGTGTTGATCCTGTTGGGCTTCCTGCTGCAGTGGCCAACCCTCCTGACGTTGGCGATGTTCCCGGTGTTGCTGGTGATGTATGGGCGTTTGGCGGTTGTCGAGGAGCGTGACATGCACCGGGAGTTTGGTGCCGCCTACGATGCCTACGCACAGACCACCCCCAGGTATATTCCGCGTTTTCGTGGCAGGGCCGGGGCGCGTTAGTGCGCGATGAGGGCAGGTGGCCATTTCTTTTTCGGGGCTGAAAGCCCTGCACTCTGGAGTCAAGGCATATGGAACCTTCATACCACCGGTTCACCGAGCTGTTTGCCCAGCTGGGTCTGCCCGTTGACGTTGCCGGGATTCGGCAGTTCATTGCGCAGCATTCGCCGCTGGAGGCGGGGGTGAAACTGGAAGAGGCTTCGTTCTGGTCGTCAGCCCAGGCCACGATGCTGCGTGAGGAAATTCTGCTCGATGCGGACTGGGCCGAAGTTGTTGATCAGCTCAATGCGGCATTGAGAAATCACTAGTAGCTCTGAGGCACTGTTTGCTGCAAGGCCAGACGCCCTGTTTGGGGCGGCGCTCACCTGATCTCCTCTTCGCTTTACTCTAGAGAGCATCAGAGCCGAACGGAATAAGCCTGCTGTAGTGACCAACTCACCCTTGGTGGACATCGCATATTTCAGACAAAAAAGCGCCCGATCGGGCGCTGAGGGCTGTCTCCAAACCAAAGGAGCACTCTAGGGGACAGCAGCTTAGTAGGTTGAGCGGCAAAGGCCGCTCAACCTACTGAGTTAAAGAACTTCCAACGGGTATTCGACGATGAGGCGGAACTCATCCAAATCCGATTCGAAGTCAGTAGCTCGGGTTGTGGCCTGCCGAATGCGGAATGACATGTCCTTCAACGAGCCGGTCTGCATGACGTACTTGACCTCGATGTTACGTTCCCAGCGCGTTTGATCGGTGAGCGGATCACCATTGTCATCTCGTCGCATGTATACCTCGTTGGCATTGCTGTAGTCAGCATCCCAGCCCTGCGCATAACGAGTCATGAAGCTCAGGCCCGGCATACCGAATGACTCCATGTCCAGGTCATAGCGCACTTGCCACGACTTCTCCTTTGGGGAGTTGAAGTCGCTGTACTGGATCGAGTTGTCGAGGTAGATGGAGTCGGACTGGCGCAGGTAATCGAAGTCGTCATTGCCATTGTTCTGCTGGAGACCTACCAGCACAGTGTGCGCCCCGACCTGGAGGCCGACCTTGCCGCTCCAGATGTTGTTATCAAAACTGCCGAGGAGCTGCTTCCCCTCATCGACGGCCTTGTAGTAATTCAAACCACCAATCAAGGCGACATCATCCGCAAGCGGGTAGCTCCAGGTGGTGCCGGCGTAGTATTGATTCCAGGCATCCTTGAGGCGACTGGTATAGAGGCTGAAGCCCACGTTGTCGTTGAGCGTGTAATCACCGCCGAAATAGGCGATCCAGGGAGAGTCGACTTCGCCTGCGTAGAAGGTTGCGAAACCATCTTGCATGCTGCTGGAGTTGGGTTGACTCATCGAGTGCAGCCGTCCGCCCTGTAGCGCTAGTCCCTCGACGCTGGTGTTGGATACGGTGAAGCCGCGAAAGCTTTCCGGCAGCAGTCGCGAATCGCCATACTGCACGACAGGCGTGACCGGGAAAACATCACCCACTTTGATCTCAGTGTCCAGGAAGCGGGTCTTTACGGCGCCGCCGAGCTTGGAGTAGTTGCCCTCGGCCTGGCCGAGGTTGTTGTAGGGCATGACGTCGACCGAGCCACCGGCGCCTGAGCGGCCGTCGCCCGAATCGAGCTTGATTCCAAGCATGGCGAAAGCGTCAACGCCGAAGCCAACGGTACCCTGTGTGAAGCCCGACTCGAAGCGGCCTATGACTCCGTGGGCCCATTCTTCCGAGTAGCCGTTTCCAGTACCGCTGGACTGGCCTTTGCGAAAATCACGGTTGAAGTAGAAATTTCGATTGAGGATGCTCAGGCTGCTGCCTTCGATGAATCCCTCGGCTTTTTCCTCGGCGGCCATTGCAGCCTGCCCAGCGCTGACGCTCAAGGCGATCAGAGAAAGTCCCAACAGGGCCTTGTTGTTCATAAAACGCTCCTGATGTTATTGGCAATTTTTTCATTGTGAGGTTATGTATATGCCGAAGCGCGCCGGGCATAACCGGGCGCGCTTCCGACATACTTCCACATGCCAAATAACGCCAGGGTGACTTGAAAATTACTTTTCGGTCAGCAACGCGTCATCAATACTCAATTCTGATTCCTGCAGTTCGTTCCTGATGCGCGGTACTCCAGAATATTCAAGTTTCCGCTAGAGTCCTCGTAGGTCATTTGCGCAGGCATCACGTCGCAGTTGCCATTGATCGACGTGAGGTGAATGACCTTGGCGATGTCGAGCTTCATGCCGTAGCGGTAGTGAGTGACCTCCGGCGGGTTCTTGTCTTGGGCGCTAGCGTATTCGTGCATGGATTGCTCGTTGGCCTGGATCATCTTGCCGTACAGGCGATCAGAGCCGCCCTCAGCCATGGCCAAAGAGGATGCGGTGAGAATCATCAGAGCGGTAATAGCTTTAAGCGCTTTCATATTTCATCACTCCGTTAGGGGATAATGAAAATATAAGCTGGGTAAGCTGTCACAGACGTGAAGCCAAAATTACATCGATGTAAGCGCAATTCCAAATAGCAACTCAGGCCAACCACCATGAGTCTCAAATTCAATTTTCCAGTTGGCCTAAGTTACAAAGGGTGGCGATTTATGAAGATAGGTCTTTGGCTTTCCCTTGCCGTCGCATCAGCCAATAGGCGGCAGGCAACACCAACATGGACAGCAGTGGTGCTGTGATCATGCCGCCAACCATGGGCGCTGCGATGCGCTTCATCACCTCTGAGCCCGCTCCACCGCCCCAGAGAATAGGCAGCAGGCCGGCGATGATCACGGCGACGGTCATCACCTTAGGCCTGACGCGCAGGACAGCACCTTCGCGGATCGCCTCAAGCAGGGCTGGATCGTCGCTGCGGCCAACATCCACGCGAGCATGCCAGGCGTTCTTCAGGTAGAGCAGCATGATCACCCCAAACTCCGCCGATACTCCCGCCAAGGCGATAAAGCCGACCCCAGTGGCAACCGACAGGTTGAAGCCGAACCAGTAGAGCAACCAGACACCGCCTGACAGAGCGAAGGGTAGGGTGGCCATGATCAACAGGGCCTCACTGAAGCGGCTGAAGGTCAGGTAGAGCAGCACGAAGATGATCAGCAAGGTCGCCGGCACGACCCAAGTCAGGCGTGCATTGGCGCGCTCCAGGAACTCGAATTGACCGGAGTAGGAGACTGTCATCCCCGCGCCCAACTGGACGCGGTCGGCGACACGCTGCTGCAACTCACGCACAGTCGATGCCAGATCGCGACCGCGGACATCGACATAGACCCAGCCCGAGAGACGCCCGTTCTCGCTGCGCAACATCGGTGGTCCTTCTGTCAGGCTGATCTGGGCGACGGTTCCTAGTGTAATTTGCTGTCCCGCCGCGGTCAGAATCGGTAGCCGCCGCAAAGCCTCAGGGCTGTTCCGCCACTCCCGGGGATAGCGCAGGCTGATCGGGAAGCGGGCCAGCCCCTCGACCGTTTCACCAATATTGCTACCGCCTATAGCGCCCGATACAACCGCCTGCACGTCGGCGATGCTCAGGCCATAGCGTGCTGCGGCCAGGCGATTGATCTGGATATCCACATAACGCCCACCGGTGAGGCGCTCCGCAAGTGCCGAGCTCACGCCAGGTACCTCCTTGGCCACGGCCTCAATGTCACGCGTTATGCGCTCAATCTCGGTCAGCGAGGTTCCGGAAACTTTCACCCCGATGGGACTCTTGATCCCCGTGGCCAGCATGTCGATGCGGTTGCGGATCGGTGGAACCCAGATATTGGAGAGACCAGGTACTTTTACCGCCTGATCCAACTCATCGATGAGCTTTTCTGGTGTCATCCCTGGACGCCACTGATCGCGGGGTTTGAATTGCACCGTGGTCTCGAACATTTCCAGCGGCGCTGGGTCGGTGGCCGTTTCCGCTCGACCGGCCTTGCCGAACACTCGCGCTACTTCCGGCACGGTGAGGATCATGCGGTTTGTCTGCTGCAGCAGCTGACTTGCCTTGCTTGCCGGCAAGCCGGGCAGGGCTGATGGCATGTACAACAGATCGCCCTCATCCATGGGCGGCAAGAACTCTCCACCCAGTCTGCTGAGCGGCCAGAGGCTGGAGAGGAAAACCAGCAAAGCCATCGCAAGCGTAGCCTTGGGCCAGGCCAGAACAAACTCAAGTACCGGCCGATAGGCATTGATCAGCCAGCGGTTCAGCGGGTTTTGCTGCTCGTTGGGAATATGCCCACGAATCCAGTAGCCCATCAGTACCGGCACCAGGGTGACCGATAGTCCGGCTGCAGCAGCCATGGCATAGGTCTTGGTGAAGGCCAATGGACCAAATAACCGCCCCTCCTGAGCCTCCAGGGTGAAAACTGGGAGAAATGATAGGGTGATGATCAATAGGCTGAAGAACAGCGCCGGCCCGACTTCGGCCGCGGCTTCGCCGATCACCCGCCAGTGTGCCTCGCCATGGAGCGGCTCATTGGGATGCTGTGCCTTCCAGGCCTCGATGTGCTTGTGCGCGTTCTCGATCATCACCACAGCGGCATCGACCATTGCGCCGATGGCGATGGCGATGCCGCCGAGCGACATGATGTTGGCGTTGATGCCCTGGTAGCGCATGACAATGAAGGCCATGAGGATGCCCAAGGGCAGGGTAATGATCGCCACCAGCGACGAGCGCAGGTGCCCGAGGAAAATCAGGCAAACCAGGGCGACCACCACGAACTCTTCCAGCAGCTTGTAGCTGAGGTTGTCGATGGCGCGGTCGATCAGTTGGGATCGATCATAGGTGGTGACCACTTCAACGCCGGCGGGCAAGCTAGCCTTCAAGGCATCCAGTTTGGCCTTCACCGCCTGGATGGTGTCTCGGGCATTCTTGCCGGAACGCAGGATAACCACGCCGCCGACCACCTCCCCCTGGCCATCCAGCTCGGCAATGCCGCGACGCATCTCTGGCCCCAGTTGAATAGTGGCCACCTGCCCCAGCAGCACCGGAATCCCCGTTACTGAGGACCGCAATGGCACGTTACGGAAGTCTTCCAAGCTTTGCAGATAGCCTGAAGCCCGCACCATGTACTCACGTTCGGCCAACTCCAGGATGGCACCACCGGTCTCTTGGTTGGCACTCTTCAGAGCTGCCTCGATCTCCTGTTGGGTCACGCCATAGGCCACCAGCTTCTGCGGGTCGAGCACGACCTGATACTGCTTGACCATGCCACCGAGGGTGGCTACCTCGGCGACGTTGGGAAGGCTCTTCAGCTCGTACTTTAGAAACCAGTCCTGCAGCGCACGCAGCTGGGAAAGGTCATGCTGGCCGCTGCGGTCGACCAGGGCGTACTGGTAGATCCAGCCCACGCCGGTAGCGTCCGGACCTAGGGTGGTGGTGACGCCCTCGGGTAGGCGCTCCTGTGCTTGGTTGAGGTACTCCAGCACCCGCGAGCGCGCCCAGTAAAGGTCGGTGCCGTCCTCGAACAGCACATAGACGAAGGAGTCACCGAAGAACGAATAGCCTCGCACCGTCTTCGCTCCCGGTACCGAGAGCATGGTGGTGGCCAGCGGGTAGGTCACCTGGTTCTCGATGATCTGCGGTGCCTGGCCGGGAAAGCTGGTTCGGATGATGACCTGGGTATCAGACAGATCCGGCAGAGCGTCAAGCGGCGTACTGCGCAGCGACCAGATGCCAAGGGCGGTGATGAACAAGGTCGCCAGCAGCACCAGGAGGCGGTTGCCGATCGACCAGTGAATCAGGCGCTCGATCATGGTTGGCCTCCTTCCTTGCTGAGCAGCTCGATCAGCAGACCAGTATCCGTTTGCCGGGCACCGATGCGCACAGGGTCACCGGGTTTGAGGCCTGCACCTACCTCGGGGCGGGCCAGAGGAAAGGGCATGGTCATGCCGGGCATACTCAGGCTCTCGAAAGGACCGTGCTCCAGGGTGACCTGTTTCCCGTCTAGTGCGCGAATTACGCCATGGGACTCATGCAGCCCCTTCGCGAGATCCTGTTCCGCGTTGTCGGCCATGATGCCCTGAAGGCTGGCTTCCGAATCGATCAGGAACTGGCCAGAGGTGACGACCGCCTGACCTTCCTTAAGGCCAGACAGCACTTCCAGGCGCCCATCGGCTTCACGACCAAGGATGATTTCCTGTGGGCGGTAGCGCCCGTCGCCGTCGGCCAGCATGACTAGGGCACGTTTGCCCGTGCGGATCACCGCCTCGCTCGGCACAAGCAGCGCGGGCTGCTCGGTGGTGCTGTTCAGGCTTACGGCTGCGAACATGCCAGGGCGCAGCTTTCCTGTGGCGTTGGGTAGTTCGCTGCGCACGGTGACCGTACGCGTCTGTGGGTCGGCACTCGGCAACAAAGCGATGATACGGCCTTGTAGAGGTTGCCCAGGGAAGGCTGTCAGGTTGGCGTCGATGCTCGCCCCAACTTGAACCGCCCCAGCCAGAGCTTCAGGTATCGCCGCATCGAGCCAGATCGTGGACAGCCCGTTGATACGCGCCAGATCCTGCCCGGCTTCGACGGTCATCCCGGCGCGTACCTCCAAGGCTTGGAGCTCGCCGCCGATAGGTGTGGTGAGGGTTTGCACCGCCCGCGGTTTTCCGCTGCGTCGAACGTGTTCGATCAGTGTTCGCGTCATGCCAAGCAAGCGCAGGCGTTCCTGGGCCGCAGTGATCAAGCGGGCGTCACCGGTACGCAGTACCGCGATGAACTCCAGCTGGGCTGCGGACCACTCAGGAATCAGGAGGTCGACGAGAGGCGTGCCTGCGGGCAGCACATCGCCGGGGGCGCGCCCATAAACCCGTTCGACAAATCCGCCAGCACGGGCCTGGAGATTCGCCACCTCACGCTGGTTATAGGCCAGGGAGCCGACCGCCTCGATGCCGGAGGGCAGTTCGCCGCGGACCACTGTTGAAGTTCGCATCCCAAGGTTTTGCACGGCCTGAGCGGACACGCTCAGTGCAGACGACTCTTGTCCGGCCCCTGCGTATTTGGGGGCAAGCTCCATGTCCATGTAGGGCGACTTGCCCGGCTTATCGAAGCGCTGCTCCGGTTGCATCGGGTCGTACCAGTAGAGCACTTTGCGCTCTCCAGTTTGTGCGGTGCTAGGTACTTCTCCGTGTTCAGGCTGCTTCTGGGCCAGCCAATAACCACTACTCGCGGCCCCCACACCGACGGCCAGCAAGGCAGCCGCAAAGCCAAATGCCGAAATCTTCATTTCAATCCCTCCACATACGCGTAATACAGGCTTGCGGAGAGCTGGCTCAGCTTGCGCTGCTGTTCGATCTGCCGCAGCTGCGCCTCGATCAGATCGCGCTGGGCGGTGATGACGGATGTCAGCTGGCTGTTGCCGACCTGGTAGGCGGCCAGTTCGAGATCGGCACGTTTGTTCGCCAGCGGGATCAAGGTGCTTTCGGTGCGTTTCAGGGTTTTGCGTAATTGCTGGAGCTCAGCTAGGCCGCTTTCCAGCTCGGCCTGATGGGTACGGAGCAGCACTTCCTGTTCGGCCTCCATCTGCGACACGCTCTGCTGCTTGGAGTTGATATTGGGCCCCTGACGCGTGCCAACGAACATCGGCAGGTCGAAGGTGAACTGCACCATCACCATGTCGCCGAACTGGTTGTCGCGATTGTTATAAGCAAACTCAACGCCCCAGTCAGGCGTCTTCTCGGCGATGGCTTCACCTAGCTCGGCGCTGGCCTCGCCGACCCGGGCCGATGCGGCGCGTAGTTCGGGATGCAGAGTCATGCGCTGCAGATGCGGAACTTCCAGGCTTAGGGTAGGTGCATCTCCCGCCATAGGCTGATCGGCCTCGTTGCCGATCCAGCGGCGCAACTTGGCCCGAGCTATCGCCACATCGCGACTTAGCTCATCTCGCCGGTCTTGCAAGGTCAGAGCCTCTTGATCTGCCTGTAACAGTTCGCCAGGCTGAGCACTGCCGCCGGCGATCAGCGATTGCACCGTCGAGCGGAGCATGTCGATCTGCCGATCCAGTTGATCGAAGAGGCCGACACTGCGTTCGGCGTAGTAGACCTCCAGCCAGCTCAATGCCGTCTGGCGCTTGATCTCCAGTTGCATAGTTCGCTGCTCAGCCTCGGCCCGGACAACGGAGGCCTCGGCCAACTGGTGTCGAGCCTGGCGTTTGTCGCTATTTGGGACCTCCTGCATGAGCCCAATGCGGCGCATGGTCATGAAGTCCCTATTGAGGGAGTAACGATCCGGCCCTTCGATAGGCAGGTTGTCGACGCCGAGGATCAGCTTGGGGTCGGGTAGGGCATCCGCGGGCTCTACAGCCTGCTGTGCCGATGCGACCTGCGCTTGTCGCGCGAGGTTCTCAGGTGCGGTTTGTTCTGCAAGTGATTGCGCGCGCTCAAACGTCAGGGGTTGAGCCTGAACGGCAACAAAAGGGACTGCCCAGAATGCAACAGTCAACACGCCCATGCAGCCACGGCGTGTGAAAAGGAAAGCGGACATGCTTTCGCCTCCAATGCGATTGATCGAAGTCGCTACCGCGCAGTGCAAGGTAGCGACGGCGCACCTGCTAAGCAGGCGCGATGGATCAGTGCATTAGGCGACGCGAGGAGGGCGCCAGAGATCTGCGGGCTCCCGCTTGATCACCGACTGGCTCAGTAGCAACTCGGGGCGTGAGGGGCGAGGAGGGATAGTCTTTATCACGGCTGTATGGAGAAGACCGCCGGTCTTGCAGTCCTGGCCGGATTTACAGGGAGATTTTCCGGCCAGCCCATCGGACTTGTCCTTATGCTCGCAGCACGGGGCATCAGCCATTGCGTGCCCCTGGTGATCGTCGCTCTGCATTGGGCAAGGTTGTGCCGGCATACTGAAAGCCAAACCGCCGAAGGTCGGCAGCACAAGGCTAACAATCATTACCAGAACCAATCCAATTCGACGCACGGCGATCCACCACGCAGGGTTATAGCGCGACAATAGCAGATAGTTTTGAGAGGCGAGCATAGCTGCAGTAAACAATAGCCCTATGTTGATCTGAATCAGGAAACTGAATCTATAAGCACTCAACGCGACAGCATCAAATGGGTGGAGCCAGTTTTTCTGATGTGTGTTCTGGCACCGCTAGAGATACGATTTAGGTCGTTGTCAGGAGTGCAACATGAACGTACCGCATGGGATCAGCTGGCATGGCAAAGCTTGGATATCGCCAGGGGTGGGAATCTTTCTAGGGAGGGCTGGTAGCCACAATTGGCACCGCCACATGGCCCACCAGATCACCATTGGCTTAACCCGTGATTTAACCGTGACCACTGTGGATTCGAGCGTTACTGCACGTGCCATCTGCATCCAGGCAGGGACAACTCATCGAATTGAGGCCGTGGAGGTCATGTCGATCTACCTTGATGCCTTGTCCGCGGAGGCACTGGCACTCCACCCTAGAGCAGGGGTAGCTCCAACCGAAGTGCAGGATGTTTCCCCCATACGGACCTTGCTAGAAACGTCGGGGCTCACGGCCCAGCAAGTGCGGCAGATGGTTCGCCAAGTCCTCAATTTGTCTTCCATACCGGCCATTGATCCGCGGTTGCAGTCCATCCTGAGCGCTGTGCGTGAGTCGGTGCATAGCCGAGATGAGCTTGCCAAGTTGGTGCATCTGTCGCCTACCCGGTTTTCTCATTGGTTCGTTGAGCAAACTGGCTTACCGCTTCGCAGCTACCGAAAGTGGGCTCGTCTGGTCAACGCAATCCAAGAAATTGCCCTTGGGCTCAGCTTGACCGAAGCTGCTCACGCGGCGGGTTTCGCCGACGCTGCGCATTTTTCTCGTACCTTTCGGAGTCTGTTTGGCCTTGATCCGTCATCGGCCTTAGGCCAGATCAGTTTGAGCAGCTGAAGTCAGCTTTTTCGTTCAAGCTTGTCACCAGGCAATGCCCCACTGTGATTTCATTACATGGAGGGCTTCACGATGGGTAATTTCTTTAGCTTTGCTATTCGCTGGTTCAGCTACCCAGCTGTCTTTGGAGGCACCGCAGCGGGAATGATCTGGCTGCTTTATGACGGAGCTCCATACTGGCCTACCACTCCTATCATCGCGGCGATAGGGATTCTGGCGGTGGCGATACTGGAACGCCTGAAACCCTTCCGAGAAAGCTGGCTTGAGGATCACCAAGATACCTGGACTGACCTCATCCATCTGATTGTGAACCTCTCGATTATCCAGTTTACGGCGACAGTTCTCTCACGCCTGGGCGATTGGGTGCCTGACACCGCACGCGTTTTTCCTACAAGTCTCCCATTGTGGTGCCAACTGATCCTTGTTGCGGTAATCCTCGACTTCAGCCTTTACAGCATGCATCGAGTCAGTCATCACATACCCTGGCTGTGGCGCCTTCATGCTCCACACCACAGTTCGGAGCGGCTGTACTGGATGAATGGTGAGCGCCGGCATCCGCTACATGCTGCGATCATGGCAGGACCGGGGCTACTGGTGCTCTTTGCAAGCGGAGCACCATCTCTGTTGGTAGCAACCTGGCTTGGCATTCTTACCGTTCACTTGGCGTTTCAGCACTCAAATCTCGATTACTCGCTAGGCTGGCTGCGCAAGGTAATTGCCGTCGCGGAAACTCATCGCTGGCACCACAAGCGAGAACTCGAGGATAACCAAGTTAATTACGGCGAATTCCTCCTTGTGTGGGATCACCTGCTCGGCACTTTCTTTGATGGCGCTGTCAGGCTTGGAAAGCCTGACGTGGGGTTGCGAGAGCATAACTACCCAACAGGGTATTGGGCTCAGTTGATCGTCCCGTTCAGATTGACCCGACAAGGTCGCTCCTAGAAGTCTCAGCTACCTACGTGCATTGAAACTCTGGTCATAACGGATAGCGCTGAGAAAGCTTTTCATTAGTTCGGCATGTACTGATTTTGGACGGCGCAGTATATGCGTCTTTGGCCGCGCCCTATGGCCATTCGTATTCAGTTTGTATCTGCTGTTTTCTAAGCGGCTATCGGCCAGGTAACCTGATTTGCCTTTCTGGTGTATTCCCTTCGAGCCATCGACGCGACATCGATTAGCTGTTCGATTTCACCACCTCCAATGGTTTCAGTATCGTCAAACAGAATTGATTGCCCCGTGAAACGCGCAATTTCACGTGCGGCATCGACGTAGAGAAAAAGGGACTCCACATTTTCGAACTTGCTCTTGAAAGATGATCCTTCTGCGTCGCAGGACAAACCATGTTCACCCTGGTATTCCAGCGTGATGTTTAACGCATGCCCTTCGTTGAGGTTGCGGAGCAGCGACCGCAGCTTTGTGTAATAGGGGAGTTCGGTCACAGGGGTTCCGCGCCACTTCTCCATATCGGGGGCTATGGACATTCGGAGGTCACCCTTAAAGGTGATGCCGGTTGAGAGCTCAAGCTTGAGCATCTGATTCATTGAGTAACCGGTGAAAGTGCCACGTACTCTGCCATAGACGAACTCACCTAACATGTCATCGAAAGTGGAAACACGCCCGGTAACTTTGTCATGGGTGGATATCTTGGCGGTAAGAGGCCGACCGGTATTGCCAATTTTTAGTACTTCCGCGTCTGCGGCGATCCGCTCAAATAACTCCGAGCCTGAGGCTTCGACATCCTCAGCTTTGATCACCAAGGTCTTCCCTTCATCGACCAGCAACCGATAGGCTTTGGCGTAGGCTGAAGCATTCTTCAGCACAAGAGAAAGTGGCACGTTCTCTCGCGCAGAAAGCGTGAAGGTGGTTTGACCATCGACGTACATGGACGAAATCTTAAAGCGGCTGTCGATCGACTCCATTGCCTTCTCGACTCCTCCGTGAGCATTCGCGATGGCTTGGGCAATCCCAGTTCTCAATGGGGCGCCATATAGGGCAGTGGCAACTAAGTCTTGGGGCGCGGTATCCGGTAGTGCGGGTTTGCACAGCTTGCTACGACTGCGCTTTTCCGCATCCTGTCTCCATTGATGAAGCAGTGCTACTGGATACGCATCCTCGTCCCTGTCAATCACGATTGAGCAAGGGGTGCATAGCCAGACACCGTTTTTGTATGCGGAAATTTGCTGGGGCTTCATTTTTGGATCAAATCTTGCCCCCTTGGGCGAGGCAGCACAGATATGGGCTGCAACGCCCATATTCAGTACGCCTTCATCGTCTCCCTCTTTGGCCCCGCTAGTAGGTGCACGGCACTCGGAATTCGAGCAGATATGACCTGCCCTGAACATGAGTTTTGTACGGGTTTTTTCCGTGAAATTATTTTTTGGATCGCGCATCAGCAACTGCTCAAGTGACCAGATGGCCCGATTCTAACCGTGCCCGCGGCCCCCGAGTGTTCTAAGTGCGCTGAAGCTGCGGCAGGAGTTTGGCGTCACCTACTTCGCTGGCGCTGCCCGCCAGGATCTGAATTGACCCCGTTTCCCTAGTGCCTCCAGGTCTTAAAAAGCTCATCTAAGTCACTGCAGAACAGTCCACTTCTTGCCGCTAGTAGACGGCTTCGCCAATGAGCCTATGTCCACGATGACGTTAC